>Ga0209390_10002216_pt1 | contig 34830 bp, 28 predicted proteins | sample BON01_FD_187212 | JGI IMG/M metagenome (GOLD analysis project Ga0209390, IMG submission 187212) | Freshwater microbial communities from Lake Bonney liftoff mats and glacier meltwater in Antarctica - BON-01 (SPAdes) (version 2) | ecosystem: Environmental > Aquatic > Freshwater > Ice > Glacier...
GTTAGAATGGACATGAACCCTCCCTGGTCAAATGTTGTCACACGACACCAGGAAAGGTCCACGCCCGCAGCATTCTAACGATCAGTAGGGTCACGCCATCGACGTCATGTCTGCATGCGTAAAAAAACTTAAAATTTATGAACGCGACGGATCGCGTTCTTCAACGCTGCGCGGTCGCGGCAATTCACGGTCGCAAAAACGCAAAATACCCGTGGACAACGCCATTCGTGGCTACGAGCTGATAGAAGGCCTGATTCATTCACCGGGACCAGAGCGCGAAGAGTTTCTGGATTCTGCTTTTGCTGTGGCCGGCTATCAGCCCCAACTTGGCGTCAGGTCTTGGCTGAGTAACCTGCAACCGAGCACAGACCTGTCCAGCCGTGCGTTGGATCTAATGAAAACAGTCCACATACTTGAGAATGCAAATATGGCAGCGGCAGCGGCCGTGCATCGCTTTGACAGCTGGAGCTATCCGATTACCGTGCTCGCCATGGTCATCTTCGTATTTTCGATTGGATCACTGTTGACCGTGCGACCTCAGGAACTTGTCGCCGTCGCACACGCAGAATCAGAAACATCGGTCAACAAGTTTCTCTGGCTGATAGGCGGCATGTCCGCCATTGACCTGGTCTGGACACTGTTGGCTCATCAGGCAAATCAGATCACCGAAGTGAACCCTGTTGGCGGCGTCATGCTAAATGAGCCGACTCGCGTGATTCTGTTCAAGGTGTTGGCTACGGGACTCGCAATTGGGATCCTGTACCGAGCCAGAACAAATCTCTTTGCGAGAAAAGCCTGTTGGTGGGTATGCCTAACTTTGGCGCTGCTGATGGCTCGCTGGATTCTGGTGTCTGGCGTTTCGGCCTGATAGAAGCATGCAGACGCGGCACCCATGCTACGTCTGAATCGCGAAAACACAGCAAACTGCTCAGACGCCTCGCACGTTGCCGAATTTTTCAATATGCAGCCGCGAAGAATATTGGTATCCGTTTTCGAGGGCGGCAGACTGAACCATGGCGGACTTTTGCTGCAATTCTTCTTTTGTGCGTGCCTGAGGCATTAGCCACACGTTTTGGGCTGAGACCTCCGGAAACTCTGCCAGATACAATTTGACTTCGTCAACATCTGATACTTCATCAATGACGAACTTAAGAATTGAGTCATATCGACCAAACAAAGAACGAATAACGGCTGGCTGATGGCGAGTTTCTTCGTGCCGCTTGGACCACGATGGATCAGCGGGGGTTGAGTTCCGCATCTTTGGACTGATCGACATCAGATCGCATTCAACGGAACGATCAACGGTGCCAGCCGTCTCAATGGTAATGAACTTCCCGGCCTTTCGACAGATTTCTGTCAGTTCCGTAAGTTCTGGCGCGAGCATCGGCTCTCCTCCCGTGAGCACCACGTGTGGTGCCGTGCTTTTGAGGACTCGATCGGCCAGTTCATTCAGACCAATCTGAGTTCCCTCGGGATTCCAGGATGTAAACGGAGTATCACAAAACGAACAGCGCAGGTTGCAACCGGACGTCCGAATAAATAGAGACGGCGTTGGAGCAAAGGGGCCTTCGCCCTGAAAGGATTCGTAGATTTCGGAAACAAACACGGGGACTACTTTTGGTAAGCGATGGGGTCTGAAGAACCTGCTTCAGCGAACCCTTTAAGTCTCAATTGACAGGAATCGCATTCGCCACAGCTGACGCCTTCCGGCGACGGGTCGTAACAGCTGTGAGTCAGCCCATAGTCGACACCGAGTGCCAGACCACGCTGAATAATCTGTGCCTTCGTTAACGCGATCAACGGCGTATGAATGGTCATCCGATGACCTTCGACACCGACCTTTGTCGCCAGATTCGCCATTAATTCAAACGCGGCGATAAATTCGGGTCGGCAGTCCGGATAGCCACTGTAATCAACCGCGTTGACTCCAATAAAAATGTCGTTGGCACCGATCGATTCCGCCAGACCAAGACCGACGGACAAAAAGATCGTATTTCGGGCTGGAACATACGTGACTGGGATTCCATCGCCCATTTCGTCATCGGAACGATTATGGGGCACCGCAATATCGTTAGTCAGCGCAGATCCTCGAAAGATTGCAGTATCGACAGTAAACACCACGTGACTGGCCACATTGTGAGCCGCGCAGACCTGAGCGGCGGATTCCAGTTCGAATCGGTGCCGTTGCCCGTAGTCGAACGAAAGTCCGTGTAATTCGTAGCCGTCGCGGCGGGCGATCGCCATTGCTGTTGCGGAATCCAGTCCGCCACTGACAAGAACGACCGCTTTCTTTGGATTTGTCATGGTTCTGATCAAACGCTGCGTGAACATTACAGTTTCAGTAGTGTCAGTGTGACGATACGATGCGTCTGTTGTCGCGTCTGCGTGCACTGATTCCACAGATTCCGCTTTTTTGTGAGCCTTCCCCGGCGAATGGAAGCCAGCAATTCTGTGACAATCCACTCAGTTTGCGAGTGTCTTTCATTTCATGACCAATTGACAATTACCCTCGGAGATAAAACAGTTGGGCGATCCTAAACGAGACGAACTGAAAGTTGCCAATCAGCGTGCGATTTTGGCCGGAGTCTTTGACCCGGATGAATGCCCAAATCGCGAAACGGCACTGGACGAACTGAAGGGCCTTGTGAAAACGGCAGGCGTACAGGTTGTCGGAGAAATCGTTCAGTTTCGCGACACCCCCCATCCGGCTCATTGCCTTGGCACAGGCAAAATTGAAGAACTGAAGCTGCTTGTCGAAACAACCGGCGCACAGATGGTCGTGTTCGACAACAACCTCACCCCGTCGCAGGGGCGAGCCTTGGAAATGGCGATCGAAAAACCGATTGTCGACCGCAGCGAAGTGATCCTCGACATCTTCGCCACGCATGCTCAAACCCACGAAGCCATGCTGCAGGTCGAATTGGCCCAGCTGATGTATTTCCGCACGCGACTGAAACGCATGTGGACTCACCTTGAACGCATCACGGGCGGTATCGGTGCCGGTCGTGGCCCCGGTGAAAAGCAGCTGGAAACTGACCGTCGACTGATCGACAAACGCATTTCTGAATTGAAGGCAAAACTCAAAAACGTCGAAGACCGCCGCGAACGCACAGTTTCATGTCGGCGAGATCAACAGACGGTCTCTTTGGTGGGGTACACCAACGCTGGAAAAAGTACGCTGATGCGAACACTGACCGGGGCCGATGTACTGGTCGAAGACAAGCTGTTTGCAACGCTGGACACCAGAACAAGACGCTGGGCTGTACCGAACTATGGTGAAATTCTGCTTAGCGATACGGTCGGTTTCGTACGCGACCTGCCTCACCATCTGGTCGCTTCGTTTCGATCAACGCTGGAAGAAGCTCGGCACGCAGACCTGCTGCTCCATGTCGTTGACGCCAGCAATCCGGACGCCGAACGTCAGATTCACACCTGCAATCAGGTGCTGGAAGAAATCGGAGTCGACTGTTCGAAAATGCTGCTGGTGCTGAACAAGGTCGACCAGGTTGCAGACCGATCGTTTGTCGACGTGCTAAGACGTCACTACGAAGACACTATCACTATCAGCGCAGCAACTGGACAGGGAATTGACAATCTCAGTTCCATCGTCGCCACGCGGTTGTCTGGAGGATTCGTGACGGCGGAAATCGAAACGGACAGTGGAAACGGCAAGCTTCTGTCATGGCTAACCCAGCATTCCGAAGAACTGCAACGCGACTACACGGACGAGACGTCTGCGAGAGTGAGAATCACATGCCGCATGGCGAAGCACTTTGTCGACACGATTGAAGCCGACAACACGGTAATTCGGGTGATTGAATCGACTGTAGCCAACGAAGCCACTCTGTAGACTGAACCAGAATCCGACACAACGCAAAAGACGCCGCAATTCAAAATGCGGCGTCTTTTCTAGGTTCTGGTGACCCGTTCAGATCGTTTCACGACAGCCCGGTTCGACGCTACTATGCATAAAAAATGGCGAGAAGCCTGCTCAAAAGGAATCGTAACAATGGCGGAAAAAACATATCTGGCAGTCGACCTGGGCGCTGAAAGCGGTCGAGTCATGGCGGGACGATTTGACGGAAGGAAAATTGCTTTGCAGCAGTTTAACCGTTTCCCTAATGGCCCGGTTAACATCGGAGGAACACTGCGATGGAATCTGACGAGCCTCTGGAGTCAGATTCAAAACGGACTGCGGGAAGCCGCGTCAAAGCTGAACGGAACGGCGGTTTCAGTCGGCGTCGATACGTGGGGAGTCGACTTTGTGCTTATGAACAAAAACGATGAACTGCTGGGGCTGCCGTGGAACTACCGCGATGGTCGCACGGAAGGCATGCTGCGAAAAGCATTCTCGCGAGTTCCGCGTGCAGAAATCTTTGCAGAAACCGGCCTGCAATTCATGCAGATCAATTCGCTGTATCAGTTGCTGGCAATGTGCGAACGAGATCCCGCACTTGTTGCACAGGCACGGCGGTTTCTGATGGTGCCGGATTTCTTCCACTGGTGCCTGAGCGGAAGTCGTGTTGTCGAGTTCACCAACGCTACAACAACTCAGATGCTAAGTGCGAAAACTCGCAACTGGGCGTTTGACATGTTGCGGAAATTCGAAATTCCCACCGACATGTTTCCGGAAATTGTAGCACCTGGAACAAATCTGGGAACGCTGCGAAACGAAGTGGCTGACTTTACCGGGCTCGGCAAACTAAACGTGGTCACTCCGGCAACTCACGACACCGGGGCGGCTGTCGTTGCCTGCCCCACAACACGTACAGGTAAACCAGACTGGGCTTACATCAGCAGTGGCACATGGTCTTTGATGGGAGTCGAAGTGCAGAATGCGATCCTGACGCCCAAGGCGCTGGAACGTAATGTCACCAACGAAGGCGGAGTGGATGGCACATACCGTCTGTTAAAAAACATCATGGGACTGTGGCTCGTGCAACGCTGCAAAGTTGCATTTGCTGCTCGAGGAAAAGACATCGACTATGCAGAACTCACTCGGTTGGCAACGGAAGCCCGCCCGTTTCGTTCATTGGTTGATCCCGACAGAAGCGTCTTTCTTGGGCCAGCCGACATGACGGTCGCTATTGCTGAAGAATGCCGCCGCACGGGTCAGCCGGTACCTGAAACGGAAGGCCAGTTTGTACGATGTGCGTTGGAAAGCCTGGCACTGAAATATCGCATGGTTCTGGGTTGGCTTGAGGAACTGACGGATGTCCGTGTTGAGGTCATTCACATTGTGGGCGGGGGAACTCAGAATCAGCTGCTGAATCAGTTCACCGCCGATGCGTGCGATCGACCAGTGTTTGCCGGGCCGATTGAAGCAACCGCACTCGGAAATGTGCTATTACAGGCTCGCGCCAACGGTGATATTTCGTCTTTGTCAGAAATCCGCGAAGTCGTAAGGTCATCCGAGACGATTGGCGAATACACTCCGAAAGAATCCGCAGGCTGGAACGATGCGTGGGGGCGTTTTCAGGAATTGTGCAATTCGTAGACCGTTGAATGCTTCTCGTTCTGCAACTAGACACATTGACAGGTAGTAACTGAAGATATGGGACTGTTCGACCGCCTTAAAGCTGGCTTAAAAAAGACAAAAGATATTCTGCGCACAGATGTTCGTGACCTTTTCAAACCTGGCGACATACTTGATGACAAACTTCTTCAGGAATTCGAAGGACGTCTGATTCGCACAGACATGGGCGTCGCCGCTTCTGACCGCATCGTGTCAAAGCTGCGAGAAGATCACGGTGATAGAACAGTTGATGTCGACGCCATCTGGGCCACTATCCGAGCCGAATTGCGCGACCTGCTGAAAGGCGACGGAACGGCCGTATGGGATTTGAACAATCCACTATCGCCATTGGCAAAAGCGGAATCCGGCACAACCGTAATTCTTGTCGCCGGCGTTAACGGCGCGGGCAAGACCACTTCCATCGCCAAGATCGCCAACCTGCTGCAACAAGCGGGGAACAAAGTTGTGCTGGCGGCTGGTGACACTTTCCGTGCCGCCGCCGTCGAACAGCTCACGATGTGGAGCCAGCGACTGGGCTGCGAAATCGTTCGCAAAGACAACGGCGCTGACCCGGCTGCTGTTGCCTTTGAAGGAGCGACAAAAGCTGTACAGATGGGGGCCGATTATTTGATCGTCGACACCGCCGGGAGATTGCAGACACAACGAAACCTAATGGACGAACTGGACAAGATTCGTCGAGTCATTCAGAAGGTTATTCCCGGTGCGCCTCACGAAAGCCTGCTGGTACTGGATGCGACCACCGGGCAAAACGGCCTAAGTCAGGCAAAAAGTTTTTCCGCAGCTGTAAAATGCACGGGGCTGGTGCTGTCAAAGCTGGATGGCACGGCTCGAGGTGGAGTAACGGTTGCTATCCGACAGGAAATGGGCATTCCTGTAAAATACATCGGCGTTGGCGAAGGCATCGACGACCTGGAGCTGTTTGATTCAGAAGGATTCGTCGAGGCGTTGTTCGCAAAATAGAAGAACAAAGCAAGCCTGGCTTGAGCAATCGAGTTCAACCAGCACGAAACTTTCAGACCATTCCTCATTGTGTATTAGCCACTCTTAAACATGTCCAATCGAGACTACTACGAAACCATTGGCGTTTCACGATCTGCAAATGCAGACGAGATCAAACGTGCATATCGCAAGCTTGCAAAACAGCATCATCCCGATGCGAATCCAGATGATCCAGGAGCTCAAAAAAAGTTCTCTGAGATCACGGAAGCGCACGAGGTTCTCAGCGATCCCGAAAAACGAAAAAAGTACGACCAGTTCGGTTCCAACTGGAGCAAAGTTGGTGCGGCTGGTGGAGGCGGAGGTAGTCCGTTTGATGGCTTTGGTGGAGGTGGTGCTGCGGGCTTCGATCTAAACGACATCCTCGGCGGTATGTTTGGTGGAGGTGGCGGAGGCAGCCCGTTTGGAGGCGGAGGACGGCGGCAACCTCGAGCCCAAAAAGGGCAGAACGTCGAAGCCGAAATTCGAGTTCCATTTCAGGTTGGCGTCGAAGGTGGAGAACACGAACTCACGCTGCAAAGCGGTGGCAGAATTACGCGACTGACGGCGAAAATACCGCCCGGCATTAACGATGGTGGAAAAGTTCGGCTGGCCGGACAGGGGCATCCTGGTCAGGGCGGCGGAGCAGCCGGAGATGTAATTGTAACAGTTCGAATTTCGCTACACCCGTGGTTCCGCCGCGACGGATCCAACCTACTTGTGGATGTGCCAATTACACCAGCAGAAGCTGTTCTCGGCGGAAAAGTCGACGTACCCACGCTGACAGAAGGCACAGTTGTGATGACAATTCCGCCGGGAACATCCAGCGGTGCAAAATTGCGACTTCGTGGCAAAGGCGTCCTGGACCGAAAGTCGGGCGAACGCGGCGACCAACTCGCAGTAGTGAAAATCGTTGTCCCCAGGACAGTGTCACCAGAAGCCGAAGAACTCTACCGACAGCTGCTGGAAGCAGCACCTGAAAATCCTCGCGAAGATTTGTGGAAGTAACCACGCGGGCGGCGGACAACAGCGGCCAGCTCGAACTTCAACGCTTGCAGCGCTGAGGTAGTTCCGTCATGCTGGGAAGGGTTACGTTTCTGCATTCCATCCCGCCCAAGGTTTCACCATGCCACGCCTGATTCCGGTTCTCTGCTTCATCGCCACATCAGCGATTTTCACACCATCCAGTTTTGCGGAAGTCGGAGTGGGCGCAAAGCCTCTGCCCGGTGCAGAAGCCATTATTGACGGTTCCAGAACTATGCTGGACGACAAATGGACCTACTGGGAAGGCCCTCGATTTGCATCATCGCTGCCGATCAAATGGCAGATCGCCGATGATCCTGTCGATGGCGGCAAAACAGTAATGACGCACGATCCCGTGGCCGCTGGTGGCAAGTACGGCACGGCTGACATTGTCACGAAGAAAGCTTACCGAGACTTCCGCCTGCACATCGAGTTTCTAATTATGAAACCAGGTGGTAACAGTGGTGTCTACCTGCAGAACCGATACGAAATTCAAGTGCTCGACGGCGACAAAACAAAACACGGAATGGGGGCTGTCATCAACGAAACGGAATCTCCATACGAAGCTTACAACGGCGTGGGCAAATGGAATTCTTACGACGTCAACTTTCGGGCAGCTCGATTTGAAGATGGCAAGCTGACTGAGAAGGCTCGCGTATCAATGTACTTCAACGGCAGGAAAGTGCATAACCATGTGCAGATCAACAAAGTCTGGGGCGGACCAAATTCCGGTGTCGATGGCGGAAACAACGACGGAGCGGGAATCACCGATTCGCCTCAGGGACTAAAGCTCCAGTGCGAAGGCCATGATGTGCGATACCGAAACACGTGGATCAAAGAAATTGATCTCAAGGAAAACGACACCAGCTTCACAGAATAACGGGCCTGTAAATACAAACGAGTCAGAAACAGGCAGTCCCTCTTAGGGACTGCCTGTTTTTTTTTGTAACCAAATCGTTTGCACTTGAGATGCCCGACTGTGCGTCAGATGCTCTCTTCTTCAAGGTTGTATGTCACTTCCAGTGGTATGAAAGTCGCCTGATAAGTGTCATCTGGTGCGAGTTGGATTTGATCTTCTTCAAGATCCACCGTCGATGGCGGTGCGTCTTCTGAACGCTTCACAATTCCAGAGACAGATTTCACCATTTGCGTTGGGTTGTCAGAAACTCCATAAGCCTTCGTTCGCCCGACAGCATGACCGATTAAAGCAAAGCCTGCCTGAGCTGCCTGGGTCGTTCCAGCGTCAGCAAAAAATAGCAGGCTTTGGCCAACGCGTGCGCCATAGGATGGGAACAGCACAAAATATGCTTCGCGTTCCAGCGGCCGCTGGTCGGTCTTGCGAGCATACGCTATGACTTCCTGGGTGGCCGCGGTGTCAATCCACAGCGGGCTGGCAGGCATGTACATAGATGCCGCGTACAAACCACGATACGTTGAATCGATGGCACGCTTTGCGTGGGCACCTTCACGAAGTGCGATTGTCGGGCGATCAGAAAACAGACTGATTGAGTTCGTGAACGGATTGAACTCATCGTTCCCAAACAACCGTCCCGGCAGCAACGTGTACTTTGTTACAGCCAAAGCACCGACCGTATATCGCCACCCTGGATGAATGGCCTTGTTTTGAGACAGTCGTTTCCATTCGCCGGCGGGATCATACTGATTTATCCGTACCTTGACGTCATTGATTCCATTGGCTGAAAGGTACGACCGAAGTTGCTGCTCAGTTTCCGGCGATACATTGTGGCTATCGATTTTCGTGTTCCAAAGAATCAACTTGGAAGGGATGCCCACGACCCAACCGGCGCCGTCCAGTACTCTATTTTTGCGGCCTCGTTCGAAACCACCTTCCAAGCCGGAACGGCGTCGTTTCCCAACGTCCCCCGTGCAGCCACCACAACCTTCGGGCGGATTGTAGACTCCCGATGTACAACAGCCTGTTGTGCCACAGCCTTCAGCCGTGCAGCCTGAGCCGGGCGAAAGCAAAGATTCACAAGTTGCAGCGTTACCGGGCGTGCATGACGAGCATCCTGCATCATGTGCGTGGGTTGTGCAAAAATTCCCAACAAATGAAGGGGATGTTGAGCAGCCGGACAGGGTGATTGACAAAACGACCGAGGCGACTTTGAGGCAGCGATCCATCGCAGACCTTTCAATTTGGGTAATCAATTTTGAGCAAAAAGTCGTCTTAAGAAAAATTTCACGGGAAATATCTCATTAAGTCGACCTGAACGGCCCGTCCGACAGATTTATCGTCTGCTACTCCGCTCCCATTCAGTACTGGCATTTGATTCAGTGCAATCGGAACAGCAGGCATTATCGGAGTATTTGCTCAAAACATCGACTTGTCGATAGCCACGATTTGCCATCAAACTGTTCGGTTCACTGCATTCCCTGACGGCTGCAGGAAACGGAAAACGCACGAATCAGTTGATGAACTGGCCTCTTCGATGAAGACAGCTTATGGCAAGTCGGCCTGCTGCTTTCGGCCCTGCGCCGGCCTAATCCCGTGAACACCGAGAGTTCCAATTTTTGCACTCAAATGGGATTCGTTAAATTTCCCTGCGACCTTTGTTTTCGTTTTTTCGCCATGACAGCCGAAGCAGAATGCCGCAAGTACTGCAATTCGCTCGCATCTTTATCAAATCAAAACTATCCTGAAGGCCCGCATATATTCCTGCCCAATTACCATCAACGTTCAGGTGAGAAATGATTCAACTTCGTTTTTGCATTGTGTTTGCCTCCGTGCTTTTCTGCAGCACTGCTGTTTTTGCTCAAGTGTCGGACGAATTCGATGCGGCCGTCGCCAAAGTTCCGCAAAGTGAAGCCAGACAGAAACTGTTCAACGGCAAAGATCTGACGGGGTGGAAGGGCGATGAAAAACACTGGTCGGTTGCGGACAGCATGATCCGCGGCGCCAACAGCGACAACGTTGACAGCAGCACTTACCTGTTCACCGATAAGAGCTACCGCAACTTTCGGCTGCTGCTGGAAGTAAAGCAGACCATGGGCGAGAACTATTCCACCATGCATTCCGCTGTTTGTGTTCTGGGCGAACGCTTTGCTGACAAAGGCAACAACGCATTCGGGTTCAAAGGCCCATTGCTGATGTTTTGCCACGACTGGGGCATCTGGGACGCGTACCGACGCAATCGTGTAGTCGAGCCTGGCGCTGGCCCGAAAGTCGAACGAAAAGGCAAATGGAATCTGATTGAGGTTTTGGTGATTGGAAATCGGATTCGTTTTGCCGCCAACGGAACCCAAATTTTCGAATTCACAGATGCGGCGGAAATGTTGCAGACATCTCCGATTGGTCTGCAGTTGCACAGTAATAATCAGGCTCAGGAATATCACTTCCGAGGACTCGTGCTAACCGAAAACCCTGAAGACCGTCTAGTCACAGCGAAACCAGTGTATACGCAAAAGGCGGAAGTTCAGGAAGCCGTTGCTAGCGGCAGTGAAGATCCCGCTAAATCTACCGAAAAGAAGTCCGAAATTTCTGACGCCGAGTTCCAATCAGGGCCAAATCCGCAGTGGATCTGGGGCGACGACAACAATGCGAACTACGAACTTCAGACAACCTTCAACGCCTCAAACATAAAAAATGCGACACTGAAAGCGTCGTGCGACAACATTGGCACAGTGTTCGTTAATGGCAAACAGGTCGCCACAAGCAGTGAGTGGCAGGAACCGATGTCAGCAGATGTTACCAGCCATCTTGTCGACGGCTCGAACACAATTACAGCCAGGGTTGGCAACAGCGGCGGCGTCGCAGCCTTTGTCTTGAAACTTGTGTTGAAGAACGCTGATGGCGAAGTTACGCATGTTGTCACCAGCGAAGACTGGACCTTCGCATCAGCAAAACCAGACGACGCAAAAAAGGTTTCGCTCCGAGCAAATTATGGCGACGGTCCATGGGGCAACGTTTTCTCGAATGCCGCGTCATCCGGGCGTGTTCCCCGAGGCGTGTTTGAAGTGTTGCCCGGATTTCAGGTTGAAAGACTGTTCACCGTTCCGAAAGAAGAACTCGGCTCGTGGGTGTGCATCGCCTTTGACAATCAAGGCCGATTGCTGGCCAGCGATCAGGGCGATAAGGGCATTTGCCGAATCACGTTACCTGCTGTCGGTGGCGACGGCGAGACAGTTGTAGAACCGCTTGACTTTTCAAAGTGCGAATACAAACCGAGCGGTGCACATGGCATGCTATGGGCCTTCGACAGTCTGTACTTCAGCTGCAACGGTGGCCCCGGCAGCGGACTTTATCGAGCTCGAGACACAGACGGCGACGATCAGTTTGATGAATGTGTAAAGCTGAAAGAATTCCGAGGCGGCGGCGAACACGGTCCGCATTCCATTCGGTTATCTCCCGATGGCAAACGCATTTATGTGATTGCCGGAAATCACACTGACCCACCGTTCAATCCAGGCGAGGAACTGGAAAACGAAGACTTCAGCAGTCGAATTCCCACCAATTGGGGCGAAGACCTGCTGCTGCCACGAATGTGGGATGCCAACGGACATGCTCGCGGCAAGCTAGCTCCCGGCGGCTGGATCGCCAGCACCGATCCCGACGGCAAAACCTGGGAAATCTTCAGCGTTGGCTATCGCAACCCGTATGACATGGCTTTTAACGCCGACGGTGAACTATTCGCTTACGACGCGGATATGGAATGGGATTTTGGCACACCGTGGTACCGCCCAACCCGAGTTGTCCATGCAACCAGCGGCAGCGAATTCGGCTGGCGCAGCGGCACCGGCAAATGGCCGACGTACTACCTCGATAGCCGACCACCACTTGTCAACATCGGCCCAGGCTCACCCGTTGGAGTCGACTTTGGCTATGGCCTGAAATTTCCGGCGAAGTATCAGAAAGCTCTGTTCATCTGTGACTGGACCTTCGGCACGATGTACGCCATTCACACTGACCCCGAACAAAGCAGCTACACGGCCACGAAAGAAGAATTCGTCGCTCGATCTCCGCTTCCGCTGACAGACTGTGCGGCGGGACCTGATGGTGCTTTGTATTTCAGTATTGGTGGCCGAGGGGCTCAGTCAGAGCTGTTTCGCGTCACCTATGTTGGTGATGAATCAACGGAACCAACAGTGCTGCACGATGCCAAATTCACGGACGCCAGAAAGGCCCGACAGCAGATTGAGAACCTTCATGGCAAAGAAGTTAGTTTAGAAGCATGGGCTGAAGTCCAAGACAGAATCGCCGATATATTGCCGAACTTCTTAACGGATCCCAACACTGATCGAGCGATGACCTATGCAGTCGGCCTGGCCATGCAGAGTGAGCAAATCGCCCGCCACCTGCTGACCGGCGGCGAAAATCCAAATCGCCGACCCAATAACACAGAATCGTTTCTGCTTGAAGTTGTGGCCAAGTCCCCGTACTCAACATTGTTGAACAAAGAAGCTATCTCAAACTACGCGATCCAAATGATTTCAAAGTTTGACTTTGCGGGAATGAACACAACGCAGCGGCTGGATCTATTGCGAGCGGCATCACTGGCTTACCTGCGATTGCGAGCTCCCTCAAAGCAGGAAGCAGCAGCCTTTGAAGCCGTGATCGCACCGTTCTACCCATCAGAAGACACTAACCTGAACCGCGAACTCTGCCAGATGCTGGTCTATCTGGATTCGCCGACGGTAGTGGCAAAGACAGTCAAACAGATGAACGAGCCGCCTCACCGTGAAGACATCGACATGGGTGACCTGCTGACGCGAAACGGCGGCTATGGATCGGCCATTAACGCTATGATTGCCAATCAGCCAGACAAACAGCAGGTCTGGTATGCGTTCTGCCTGCGAGTCGCCAAAGCCGGCTGGTCGCCTGAACTGCGAGCTGACTACTTCCGCTGGTTCGGTCGAGCTCAAACGTGGTCTGGCGGAAATAGCTTTAAGAAGTTTCTGCAGAACATCGAAAATGAAGCCTGGGACATCACGCCGTTTGATCATCGAGTTCTTGTTGAAGCCGCGGGTGCTCGCACGCCATACGTGATTCCTGAACTGCCCAAACCAACTGGCCCCGGCAAGGACTGGACAATCGAAGAAGTTCGAGCACGTGCAAACGCGGGGTTGAAAGATCGCAACTTTGCCAACGGACAGAAAATGTTCGCGGCTACTCGATGTATCGTCTGTCACCGCTTTGCCGGAGACGGTGGAGCAACTGGTCCGGACCTGACTCAACTGGCTGGCCGCTTCAACATTGAGGCCCTGACCGAAGCGATCATGGATCCCAGCAAAGTCATCAGCGACCAGTACAAAGGCAGCTCGATCGTCACGACTTCCGGAAAGACTTATAACGGCCGTATTGTTTCCGAAAACGATGCTCAACTGAGTGTTCTGACCGATCCGGAAGACAGCACAAAAATCGTCGACATCAAGAAAAATGAGATCGATGAAGTGCTGCCATCAAATGTTTCGATCATGCCCGCCAATCTGCTGAAGCCATTAAATCAGGACGAAGTACTTGATCTGCTGGCCTATCTTCTGTCGCGTGGCGATGAAAAAAGCGGCATGTTCAAAAAATAAGCATGACCAAAGCAACCGTGCCAGAGTAGCGATGACAACTGGCACGGTTCGGGATTGATCTCATCGACTGGCAACGGTCAACATTTAGTAGTCTGATTGAGACAAAGGTTCTTCGGGCAGGAAACCGGCGAACTTCTGTTTCACGCCAACCGGGTAACCAACTGAACGTAAACCGGTCGGTCGATGTTGTCGCTAATGTTTTAAGCAGAGCCGTCGCACATAATGACGTTAACGACTCCCGGATAATTCGACGAAGGAAACGGCGTTCCTTCACCGGAAAACCGCACGGCATTGGGAGTGCCGGATACGCCGGCGGAAAGCGGAGGATCCGGATACGACGTTTTCGTCACCAGCCTTCCTTCAACAGGATAAACAAACTCGCAATTGCTTGGCGCAGGATTAGACTAGGCCCCGGCAGATCCAGCATTGATGTTTTCACTAAGCAACAGTGTGTTGCTTGCCCATCGTAAATCGAATTCATCGTCTGACTCAGGTTGTTTTGACGCACCTGAATCCATGACACATCGGACGACTTCGTCACCCATTCATCTTCGGCATCATGAAACAGAGCAGTTGTGCCGCCAGGGGAATCACCGTCCTCGACCCAATCAATTGAAATCGCGGTGAAGTTGTGCATTTGTGTTTCCGTTGGTACTCCCACACCCCCCGAGTATCGTGTCATATCCTGTGATGCCATTCATGTCGGCAAACCCGCTGGGAATAACGTAGCTAAGTCCACCAGGCTGCTGAAACGCAGATTCGTAACCAGGACACGCCAGCACATCCAAATAGATCCGCCCAAGTTCGGCATTCCCCGGATCAGCCATTGGTGCTGAAAAATTCCACCGATCAGAAAGATCCTGACGATCCACTTCACTTAAGCAATCAACAAACCAGTTTACACTGCCCAAAGTGTGCACGCTGAATTTCGTGTGCGTCGGGTTGGTAACGCGGTAACGCCAATCGGAAGAATCGGAGTGAAGCGTCCATACGCAGGAATTCGATCTTTGCGCTTCGTCGCATTCGCCAAAACAGCAGTTCCAACATTTCGCAGATTGTTGCTGCACCGCCTTCGTCGAGCAGCCGATCGAGCATTCTGAACGGCCGGAAGAATCAGCGACATCAGAGTTGCGCTAATGGACATAACTACCAACAGCTCAATCAATGTAAATCCACGCCGATTAATCGCCGCCTGACGCCCAGATCTCAACATCCTGCTGATCACCATGCCGTGCTCCAACCCAGGAGATTATAAATCGAAAACCTGAGCTCCTCGAAGATCCACGGCCAACAAAACGAAATCGCAAATCGCAGCGCGAGACTCCGCGTCTTTCTTCATAAATATCTAACAAATAGCAAAACCGCCTCAAGCAATCTCGTTCCAATACCTGTAAATCACGCCGCCGTTCGTTGCCGAACAAGGCGATGATGCGTCACAGAATTCGCGGGCTCCATCAGCACCTGGCAGAATTACCCGCAGCAAGACTAACAACAGAAGGCGACCGCAGGGGCTCTGTGCGGGCTAAATTCAATCCGCATAGACTGTAGTTTTCGCAGACATGTCCAGGCAGCGGGAACCAACAGAGACATGTGGTCTCCGTTCGCTGGAAGTGCCTTGCTCCGCCGGGCGAGTTGAGCCAATGCAGGCGTTCATTCAGCCAAAGAATCTGGAAACTCCTTCAACGTTCCACAGGCTATGATTTCGTGGTTAGCTGCGATCGAATCGCTGCGACGGCGAATCCGCCAATCAGCATCAGCCCTGCTCCGGCAAAATATGGAGTGGCAGCGGACACATCCAGCAGCTGAATACCGATGTACGGCCCAAGGATGCGAGCCAGAGAAGACAGGCTTTGACCGGTCCCCAGAACGGCGCCCTGTTCGTCATCGGATGCAGACTGAGACAACAGCGACTGCAAAGATGGAGTCACTGCAGAAAACCCGATCGTCACCACGGGAAGGATGTACCACAATGCCGACGCCGGCAAAGTTCGGTTTCCAGTAAGAGCGATCAACACAAATCCGACCGTCATCAGAAACACGCCAATCAGAGCCATGCGGTATTCGCCAATACGAGGCAAAAGTCTTCGCACAAGCAAGCCCTGACCAAGCATCAGGATTACTCCGATATAGGCGAACAGTTGGAAGTTGCGTTTTGAGCTATAACCGAACTCGCGAGTCAATAGTGACAGCGTGCTTTCGAATTGAGCAAATGCGAATGTCGTAATAAAAATCGCCACTAGAATAACGGCGAACTTCTTCGCAGTAAGATGCTTCGCCACCGAGCCAAGTTGCAACAGTCCGCCGTGGCGTCGACTGGCTCGCGTAGCATCAGCAGGACGTGATTCCGGCAACTTCGCAATCGCCAGCAATAACGCCATAGCAGACAAAACCGCTGCCACATAGCCGGGCATGGCGGACGGCGGTGTCAACAACGCTGCTTTGACTTCGCTTTGAGGTTTCGCTTGGGTCAATAACTGAGCGGCTGATTCACGATCTGCTGGACGCAGTTCGCCATCGGCAGACAGCCTTGTCACAAGTTGTTCAGACGTCATCGCTTCATCAGAGTCGTCCCAGTTTTTAACAGCAGTATACTGAGCATCGCTAAGAGCTAATGACGGATTGTTCGAGGTACAGGCTGCGCCAATAAGCGGGCCAAACGTAAAGCCAATTCCAAACGCGGCGCCGATTAACGCCATCCCTTTACCTCGGCCAGCCGCTCCTGTGCTGTCAGCTATTACAGCCTGAGCTGTCGCGATGGTTGCTCCGGCAATGCCGGCGGCAATTCGAGTTATGAACAGCCAAGGCAAAGCTCCGAGTCCCAGAAACATGCCTTCTCGGCCAAGTGATGTCGCAAAGCCGAACATCGCGTAGGCAAAGGTGGAACCAATCAACCCAACAATCAGAACGGGGCGCCGACCAATGCGATCGGATAGTGCTCCCCACATCGGCGCAAAGAAAAACTGCATCGCTGAAAACGACGCCATCAGCAACCCCAGCTGCATTTTGGAGGCGTTAAAGTGAGCTCCATATCGTGGCAGCAATGGCAAAACGATACCGAACCCCAACAGGTCGATAAACACGACAACAAACACGATCAGCAAAGTCGTCTTGCCAGAACGTCCTGTCTGGTTGCTGTTGTTCACAGGTTCAGAACTGGTCTGAGATTCGGAAGTAGACAAAGTTGATAAGCCAAATCATAAAGGGAAGAAGACAGACGCGTTTCAATGACTGAAACGCGACAAGCCCAGACGGCATCGAAATATCTAGCTAACGAACACCGATCGCTTACCAATTCTATCGGAGGCGCGACTGCGATTCGTTCGTATCAGAAACCGCATCTCAAGAACGCCCTGATCCGGAAACCAGTTTGTCTCTGACGGGCCCCAAAATTTACCCTTGCATCAACCACACGCAAAGCCAGGCCAGCACTGGAAACAGGATGAAGATCAATAAAAAAGTCACCAACGTTGATCGGTTGTTATCGGGCCAGCGTCCCATTCGTGAATCACCTGTGATTACGGATCAAAAAAGCCCGGCATCTGACAGATGCCGGGCCTCTGAATTCAGTTCTGATTTCGGAAACCGGCCTTCGGCGAATCATACGTCTTTCGATTACAAACGTATGACACCGCGCGAAAAGACATCTCGGCTATACCGTGATTTCATCTTCCGGGCAGGCATCGCTGGCGGCATCAAACCATTCAGGTTTGAATTCGATTCGCTTGTGATGCTTCATCGCAAGATTCGCAGTCAATGCCATAATCGCGTCGGCCATGGCAACATGTCCGTTACACCGCAGTTCGTCTTTTCCAGTGCGGATGCAGTAACAGAAATGTTCCATTTCCTCACGATAGCCACGACTGATCTTGTCGCCAGACCCAGCCTGAGCTGCGTTGGCGGCAGAAGATGGAGCACTGGTTTCGTAGCTATCTAAAACCGGTCCGGAGCCCTTGCTGTCAACAACCCAGATGCGTTGTTCAACACCACCAGGACTATCCTTGCTGGCCTCTTTGTAGAGCAAGGCTTCTTTTTCGGTTTTCATCCATAATGTTGCTCGGCTACCAAAAACAGCTTCGCCGTATGGTTCCCAGCTGTTGGTATTCATCGACGAATACGTGACGACGCTGAGGTCACGTGGATTCTTCTCGAAAGTCTTGCCGGGGAATTCGAAGGTTACGAAAATCTGGTCGTCAATGTCGCGATCGTCCTTCCAGGCAGACTCTGGCCCCACGCCTTCCATACCAAAGAAGTTCTTGCCGCCATATCCTTGAACGGCCAGCGGATGCACCTTGCCCAGAAAGATGCTGGCCGCGTCCATTTGATGACTGCCAAGTTCGGCCATCAAACCACCGCCGGTTTCGTTATACAAACGCCAGTCGATCAGCTTGCGGGCCGTTTCGTAGCCGAATTCCTTCAGGGAACCATTTTTTTCCAGCTCGGTAAGCCGTTCGCGGTCTTCTATGGCTGATGAATTCCATTTTTGCCAGGCGTCGCTGTTAGGAAAGCTGTTGTTGCGATGCCACTGAGCGCGGATGAACTTGATGTCTCCCAGCAAACCCATTTTTGTCAGATAAGCGGCGTTGTCGTACAACACGCTGTAATGGCGCTGATGACCAACGGCCAACATCAGTCCGTTCTTTTCCGCCGAACGAATCATCTCTTTACACGCTGTGACTGTTTTTGCCATCAGCTTTTCGCACAGAACATGCAGACCGGCTTCCATGCACTCAATGGCAACGGCGGCATGCTGATTAAGCGGTACAGCAATCACGACGGCTTCGAGGCCCAATTCGTCTTTTTTTGCCAGTAGTTCTCGATGGTTGCTGAAGTGTTTAACTTCCGCGGCCTTTGCCTTGCCGAGTACGGCGTTCAGGCCTTTTCGAGCAATTGGATGGCTTCCCAAAACGGTTCGCTTCAGATTTGCTGGTCGCAGGTCCGCGATCGCAACGATTTCCATGTAGTCTGGGGGATGTTCGCTGATCAGCACGTTGCCTTCATCGCCCGTCCCTATAAAGGCCGTCCGAACCGGTTTCCCCTTAAGCTTTTCGTAACCAAAGTATAAGGCCCCAAGCCCGGTGCCAGCAGCCCCCGCTGTCTTCATAAAGTCGCGGCGGGAAATCCCGACGGCTTCATAAAAGTTGTCTTTGCCGATTTGCTCTTGTTCTGGAGTTGTAAGCATGATGAATTCCTCCACCGTTCGTTTTTGAAATGATGGTTGTTTTAAGTATTAAGTAGTAGCAAGCTGCGAGTGTCTGCTCGCAAAGCCAATTTAATCTGGTGAGTTTAAGTGGCGGCCGTCGCAACGTCCGGCACAGCACTAGGCTCGTCGCCGGTGGACACCGTTGACTTAAGTGTAGAGCTTAGACGCTTGTCTTTTTTCCAGTTGCTGAAAAAGACGCTTAGCAGTCTGTCCAGGCCGAACCACATACCAGATGGCAATGCTGCAATTGCCAGAAGTGCAAAGACTTCAATCAGGTTCTTGTTCACTAGGAAGCTGTGCTCCGGTCCGGCAATTTCAGGAACTCCGGGCAGAGGCGGCATCGCCAGATAAAAACTAAACAACATGAAGGCAGCGGCCAGGGCTGCAAAGCGTGTGAAGAAACCGAGAATCAGCATCAGGCCCAAAACCGTCAAACCAATAATCGTCATCGTGTCAGAAATCCTCAGCAGCGTCCATGGCTCAGAAACTGGCCCGCTGGCAAATTGATCTGTCGACAGCAAGCCTTCCGCCTTGTCCATCAATTCTGATTCCATTGCCTTAATCGGGCCTGTGAGTTCTGAACGCAGTCCCTGAATTTTTCCCCAAGTGAAGTCCAGATGATCCCATTCAAAAGGTATTCTGGCCTTTCCATAGCCGGCTTCGTACTCCGCCAGTTCCTTTCGGTACTGATCCAGCTTGCCAATTTTTTGCCAGTCTTCATTCCCAAGTAATTCCGGGTTGCCTTTCAACGCGCCGGCCAGCTTTTTCAGATAGCCCATGCCATTTTTTTGACGGTCGTACACAGCGTTCACAGCGTTAAGAAATGCGGCCGCGTCGGCGGCCGTCCGGCCTTTAACCAAAGCGTCCAGTTTGGCCCGTTCGTCAGGCTTCATAAACTGTGCGGTGTCAACGTAAAGTCGTTTCGCCTTGGCGTCAAACCAAACCACTTTCTCAGAAACCCGACTGGCCTTGTTGAGATCATCGATTCCAGAAGGAAGTCGTTCCAGAGCAGCCGCGAACACCTCCCGATCTCCAACTTTCCCCTGTGAACCATTGATCAGGCGATACAAAGAACCGGTCTGATTCTTGTTCAAATTGTAGTGTGCTTGAAATCGACCGCCCCAAGCCTGCCAGCGTGCAGATACGGTGTCGTAATCCAGCCAGCCAAGCTCGTCGGGATCACCGGCCATGTTGCGAAAGGTTTCGCGCATGGGCCCCACGGAATTCTTCAAATACCCAGCCGCAGTCCAAGGTCGTGGCGAATCCAGAGTATCAATCTTCCACAGGCCTTCGTAAAGCAACTGCCAGCCAATGCCCAAGCGCAGAACCACCAGCAAGACAATTGCGGCCAGTGAATAACGACGAGTGTCGGTCACGAGTTTCTAACTCCGATAGGTAAATTGAGGCGGGAGACTGATCTGGATACTGAACGTGTTTCCGGACGTCTCTGTCAGATACGCTCTCAGAATCCTGACGTTGAGTATCTTCCAGAAAAAGCTGAACCGGGGGAACTGATTATAGCTTCACCTGGTCCGCATCCCAGAAAATCTGGTCAGTAGGAACACCGATGACTGTGGGAGTCACCCGCTTTCCATTCGCTGGAAAGGGTATCAGGATCGCCCCAATGTGGCTCAGATTATCACAACACTTCCGGGCATTTTCGACCCCCAAGACGAAAAACGCGGTGGAAAGCGCATCTGCGACGGCGGCGGAATCCGCAAAAACAGTCACAGACAGCATTCCATCGACCGGCTGGCCATTCCGAGGGTCGAGAATATGGCCATAGCGGCGGCCTTCATGACGAAAGAACTGGATATTCGATCCGCTGGTCGACATAGCCTGATCACGCAGCAAAACCGTTCCAAGCCGTTTTTTTGTGAATAGCGGATTGCCAATCCCAACCGGCCAACCAGACTGACCATGATGTTTTCCACGAGCAATAAGGCTGCTGTGACCGCCATGCAGCAGAAACGAATCCGGGGCATCCTGAGTTTTCAAAAGCCACTCCGCTGCGGTGTCCAGTGCGTAGCCTTTGCCGATCGCCCCCGGATCCAGTTGCAAGCCTTCGACAGCGAATTGGACGCCGCAACGATCATCATCCAGTTGCAGGTAGTGACTTCCTGAAAGCTCCAATACGGCTGCGATTTCCTGCTCAGTCGGAATGCGCTGTGCCGCTCGACATTCTCGCCACAACTTAATTTGAGCGCCCGCCGTAATATCAAACGCGCCGTTCGTCTGGTCAAACAACGTTTTTGAAATCTGCAGCAACTCCCAAAACGCCCGCGGCACACTCACCATTTCTGAACCGGCATCGCGATTCACTCGCGAAATCTCGCTAGCGGGTTTATAGATACTCAGCCAACCTTCGATTTCATGAATCAGTTCCAGCACAGCGCCAACGGCGGTTACCTGTGCGTGTCCGCCCGGATTCATGATCGCTGAAAAATCACACGCCATCGCACGGGTCGCCACCCGAACCGTGCTGCCGCCGGTCGGCACAACCGAAGAAGGCTCACTGCTTGCATCAACCCCATCTGCGGTTGGCCTCAACAAGCCCAGAAAATCACGCCGGTTTCTTGACGCTTCAGACATTGCGATCACTTCGCATTAGTAAACAGTGAGTTCTCATAGGACGACCGCAGATCTACTCCGGTACCTGTCAAATTTTAACGCTCGTGGGATCAAGAACCCAGCTCATTGTCACCGGATGCTTCCGAATCCTCTGACACATCATCTTTATTCCCGTCACTGAATGATGAAAACACGGGGCGTTCAATAGATCCGGCCATCGGACGCACGGCAATTGTACGACTCACAAAGTGACCCAACTGAGTCTTCGTTGTCCGCAGTGCCGCGCGTCCTCCGGGCAACAGAAACAGGGACACAGAACGCGCCAGCGATGAAATCACAAACACGGCCAGATATGCTTCTCGACCGCCACCGAATGAACTCAAACACGCTGCGCCAATCAACGTCCCCAACACCATCGCGGCTGAATTTCCAAGATTGTACAGCGTAAGAATATGCACCCGCTGGTCTCGAGGAATCTGGCGAAAAAACTGCAGTAACATCGCCAGCTCATAACACCCCCAGACCATCCCGCTCGTCAGCTGCACCATTGCCAGAAACCAAAACGACTGTGATACAGCCCAGAAACTGCTGATGGGAATAATGCCCACGCCGCCAATCCACATCAGCCGCCCGACGCCGGCGGAATTTGCAATTCGCCCTGCCCACGGCAATGAAATCATTTTTCCAAGGTAGCCAATCGACATCAGCAACATGTAGTCAAACCACGACTGCTGAAGAGTCTGCCTCATGAATGGCGTGAAGTACGGCCCTGCGATAAACACGCCCGTTTGCACGGTCAAAAGATACAGAACAAAACGTCCGGCTGGCCCCGGGCGCTGCACGCTCGACAACAGGTTTTTTACCGGCCCACGACTTGCGACCAAAATCGGACCACGCGTACTAACCTCGCCAATCCCTTCTGATTGCAGCGAAAGCATCAATGCCGATACAAACCTTGACATACCGCCAATACCAAACAGCACCGCAAAGATGGCGACCGCCTGATCCGATCCATCAAAGGATCTCAACAGCATGCCGCCACAAAACAAACCGACTAATACGCCAACGTGACTCAGCCGACTGCGCCGCGAAAAAAAACCGGCTCGCAGATGCCCGGGCACCAGATCTTCCACCCAGGTATTCCAGGCCGGCCCCGTCGACAATCCCGCACCCCAATAGGTGGTGGCCGGAACAAAAAAGACCCACGTTGGAACGTTCGGGAAAAACACGAGCGCCGCCAAAAACACCAGACTTGCTGCCTGAGCCGACGACATCAGGACAACAAACCGCCGATAAGATCCAATCCAGCGAATCATCGCGGGTGCCAGCAACTGCAGCAGACTTCCGGTCAGCAGCGGAACAGTCGCAATCAACGCCGCGGCGAACTCACCGCGGCCCGCCGACAACATAAACGCGGGAAGATAGGTCTCGCCAATCCCCACCATAATGCTGAACGAAAACCCATCCGCGTTCATCGCGCGAAGATTACGGCGCAAATGGCTTCGTTGAGGCAACTCTGAAACAGTGGAGGACATAAACTTTGATTCGGTGACAGCAATAAACTTAGAACAACACGAATAAAACTGCGGCTTGTCGTCACCAAAAACAAATCGAGCCTCAACCGATTGGCAGCAACCTATCACCCAGAAAAACAGCATCGCACTCAAACAGCCGTAGAACCGATGGCGAACTTCTAACTTCAGCAACAATTAGAGTGTGCGACACGGATTTCCTGTGACGGATCTCTTCTGATTGTCGCAACGCCCGACTATGCCTCAATCTCTGATTCGCGACAAAGCTACTCTTTGAAGCACAATTCGGTTTGTTGTTGCGGCAACCGAGCAACAACGGACAACAAACGTTCGGTACAAAACTCTGAAGAACCTGGTATACCCAGTTTTTTGCAGGCTTCGATAAACGCGTCCATCGCCACTGAATCCGCAAGGATATCCTGAATGCTGCTGTCCGCGACACTGCTAACAGCCTTTGTCGATCGCCAGGCGGCCAGGAGACCATCGTCAATGGCTTCAGCAATTCGCTGATCAATTGGCAGCGAACTTGGTTCATTCGCCGACATTTGTTCCTGTTTTTGGCGGGTTTTGCTGTTCGCTCTGCCCTGCCAGGTTTGGGGGGCTGACATCTTGGGCTCGGGGGCACCCGTCAGTTCGTCGCCAGCATTTATCAGCAGCAATCGCTCAGTTCCAGCCTTCATGTATTCTTCGGAAAGCTCGAATCCCACAAATTGGCGGCCAAGCTTCTTCGAAACAATCAACGTCGACGCGCTGCCAGAAAACGGGTCCATCACAACGCTATCTTCGTCAGAACACGTTCGAATAATCCGACCAAGCAACTGTTCCGGCATCTGACATCCGTGAAAACCCGCTCGCTCTTTGAAAGTGCCGGCCACGCGAGGAAAATACCAATCGCTTTCGGTGGGCAAAAAACATTCCCCCAAATCCTGTGGCCGCAAAGCAAAGGTCTGGACAACAGACGGAGGAATAATCCACGTATCATCCGGCAAGCGGCCATCCGGGTTGCCCCGCTTATCGTTGTAGACCAGCATTCTGGCCGACGGGACGCGGTTCTCAAGATCTTTAGCGCGGAAGGTGAATTTTTCGCGATCCTTCACAAAGTGAAACAGATGCGTGTGCGAACGCGTGAACTTGTTCTTGCAGTTAACGCCAAATGTGTAATACCAAATCACCCAACTGCGGCAGTGGAAGCCAATTTTCTGAGCTTCAATTTTCAATTCAGCAGCAAAGTCATCGCCAATCGCCAGCCAGAACGTACCGTCCGGTTTTAGTGCTCGATGAGCGGCCGACATCCAGTCGTTGGACCACTTCAGATAGTCCTCAGCCGCCAACTTGTCTTCGTAGACGTCATACTTATACCCAATATTAAACGGAGGATCGGCAAACACCAAATCCACACTGCCCTGCGGCAGCGAATTCATGCCTTCGATGCAATCGCCATTGTGAATTTTGCCAAGCTTCGATTTCATTATTTCCTCCGAGTAACAGAACTATAGCCTTTGCAACCCGGCCGCGCAACTGCTGACCGGCGCGAAGTTCAAGTCCGACAAAACAGATCTACGGGGCACGACAACTTTGAATCAAAGACGAAGATAATCGTGTCCTTTGCGAACGATCCAGAAATTATGGTCAATCGTCATCCAGCTTTCCGGCTCGACTCCAAGACCATCTGCAACGCGGTTGATATAATTGAAATACCCAACCACCTGAACCGCAACAGTAACCTGCTGATCAGAAAAACCTGCGTCGTTCAACTTAACAACGTCAGCTTTCGACATGTCACCCGGCGTTAGTGTCAGCTTTACAGCGTAATCACACAACGCGTGGTCTGCGTAACTGAGTTCAGCAGTGCGATAGTCATAGATCAGACGCTGTGCAGCAGTTTCATTTCCGGACTCCAGACCGAAGTCCCTCGCGTGCGACAGCGTTCAGTAGAAGCATTCGTTCACGTTGCTGACCACCGTCGCCAGCATTTCGCGTTGTGCCGAACTTAATGCATTCGGCGACTTCATCAGGTGAATGTAAAACCGAAGCGACTCACGAAGCAGCGCTGCATCCTGACACTGCACCCGCAGAATGTTAGCGATGTAGCCCGCTCGCTGCTGGCAGGATTTATAGATCTTTTCCAGTTCACCGGTCGCATCGTCTTCGTCGATCTGGCGAATATAAGGCATCACTTACTTCAGCTTGATTTCATCGACAGGTGAACTCACAAGAACCGTCAGAGTCTTATCCGGAGCCAACGAAAAAATCGTGCGGATATGAGGATCAGCAATCAACAGATTCTCGCCACTTCGGCACAGCCCGACGGGGCGATCCAACGGCTCTCCGACGACCCACTTTTCTTTCTCGCCATCGGCCGTCACTTTCCACACACAATGTTCGTAGTTGTCGGTGACAAAGAAGCTTCCGTCATCAGTTCGCACAATGTTATGAGGCAGATTAAATGGGTGGCCCTTGATGAATGGTTCGATCTTGCCATCTGGAGTCACCTTTTGAATCTGACCATCTTTACTGGATGTCGACAGCACCCACAAATTGCCATCAGGATCCAGAGTTAGCCCGCGAGGAGAATTGATGACCGCAAATTCCTGAGGTTCCTTCGATCCTTCTTTCGGCATTTTCCAGATGCGATGCAGTTCCAGATCGGCGGTATAAATGGTGCCATCCGGCGCAACCGCCATCGCCATCGGAATTCCGATCCAACCATTGGTGAGTGGCTGAGGCTTGCCTTCTTCATCAAAACGATAAACTTCGCGAGTTGACGAATCACCGGCCAGCAGCTTGCCTTCGTGATCGAAGGCCAGGCAGCGCACTGCATTTAATGGAGTGCGAAACTTTTTCGAGCCTTGAAAGAAAATGCTTTTCTTACCGCCTTCAACCTTCCAAATCCCCGGCAAGTTGCGGTCGGCGACATAAATAATGCCGTCCGCTGTTGCCGCCACGGCCAACGGGTAATTGAATTCCGTCGGTGCATCCTGAGCATTCACGACAGCTGCAATAAAGACGACAAGCATTGAAAATAGATGTTTCACAGTAAAATCGCTTTTATATTTGAGTCGCGGGTTACCCGGTAATTTTGCTGTCTGCACCGAAATCGTGGTGTTGTCTTAGTTTCGACGCATCGCGTTCCAGAATGGCTGCCGAGAATATTCGCGAGTCTGCCATTCTTCGATATACTGCCTGTAGTCCGGCGAATCCGGAACCAGGTCGTCAGGTGCGAAAGGATACCGAGTCATCGCCCGAAATGGGAATGGTTCTGACGACTGACCGTAAATTGTGTTCAGATCCGCGTCTTTGTCGTACCCCACGTTTCTAAGTACAAAATCGCGTTTCCAACCCCGTGGTACGGGCGTTTGCGGAATGGCGAACTCAACCGTTAATGCGTCACCGGGCCCCATTACGACCATTCTATCATCGTGATCGGCCAGTAATGAAGCCGTATTTCCGTAACGCGTAAACCTTCCAGCAATCGGCGGCCAGCGAGGCTCTGTGGTAACTGACTGGTAATCGTAACCTTCGGGAGCACGCCCGTTGCGAAACAAAGCGTTGTCACCATAAGTTCTGTGGCTGAAGCCTCGATACCGCAAGTCGCCACCAACCAGTTCGCAGGGCTGAGCGTTAGTTTCCGCCTCGGTTTCGTCAACCGTGAAGAACGCTTTATCCCAGTAAAGTTCCATACTGGATTTCAGGCGAAATCGATAATCATCGCCGGAAAAAATGTCTGATATATCAATGACCATTGCCTTCGTTTTGCCGCTTGGGAAACCGATGAACGGTCGCACAACCTTCCAGCCGCCCGTGCCGTCGGGAACTTCAATCGATGGTGGCGCTGGCGGGCTCAAACTGGGATTCTGTTCAATGCCCAGATTCAACGAAGTGTCAGTTGGAAAGATCCAGCCAAGCAGAAACAGTCGGACGTTTTGCGGCGAGGAAAGCTCACCAAGGTCAAATTCCATCGCCCATTCGTCCGTCAGCCCCTGCAGCACTCGACCTTCAAACGCCTGCACATAATTGCCATCAACAGCCGTCAGCCCCGGCAGCAGATCGTTGCCTCGACCATCTGTCACAGCAACTGGCAGGCGAGCATTTCTCACGGTATGAATCCTGTGTTCTGCCATGCTGGGGGGACCAACTTTTTCGTTGGTAAAGATCTCCACATCTGCGGGATGATCGATGGACGTTAGCTGCACCTGATCGAAGTACGCGACTTCCCAAAGCTCTTCCGTTAACTGCAAAACATAGGTTCCGTCTTTTTCTGCCAGCGCTTCGCCTGGAATTAGCAGGTTCTCCCATTCGCGAGTCGGAGCGATTTCGCCATTCGCCTGCACCAGGCCAATCGGCGCGGCCCACAAACAGTCGCTGAAGTACTCGAAGCGTTCGCCTGTCCAGGTATAAATGTAAGGGCAGGAACCTTTCAATATCTGCGGAGCGAGAATGCCAATGCGAGGCTGCAGTAGATCCGGCACAGTCACGTTTTGCGGTATACCGTCTGTCCAGATAATACGAATCGCATCGGCTTTCTTTGCCTTGCCCAACCCCAGGCGAATTTTCGAATTAGTAATCACCTCCGAATGATATAAACCGCCGGAACGCATTTCGATGACTGAGCCAATGCCATGCATGTTGACTCGATTGGATGGAAACTGAGGGTCGTCAGGAACTGCTCGTGCAACAACGTCAATCCAGTTATTCACGTTGCCTCCGTCATTTAATAACATACCAAGCGAGCCGTCTTTCGCGCTGGCGTAGACGATGTCCAGATCACCATCATCATCAATGTCAGCCGCGGTGGCATTTGACATCACTATTGAGACCACAGGAAACCCGGCCGAGTCTGACGCTCCGCCAGCCAGGCCTCGCACACACATTGTTTGATCTGCAGAAAGACACAATGCGTCGGTTGTGCCATCGTTGTCGAAGTCGGCCGTGACGATCTTTGACAATGCCAACTTCAGGCCAAGTGCATTCGCATCGATTCGCTTCCAAAGTCGACCGGAACCAGACTGTTGCACAATGGCGAATGGCCCCTGCGCTGCTGTTGAAGACTGTTCAGCCAGCCAGCGAAACCGACCGTGCAGCATATTTTCCAGCACGCCAAAGCCAGCTGACGTGCCGTCGGTCAATACTGAAATGCCAACCACATCCATGGCCGCGTCCTGATTCCAATCAACGATTGCCAGCGACTGCATTCCATGTTCCGGCAGCGAAGCAGAATCATTCATATTCTGAAACACGGTGCCGTCAATATTCTTCCACAACGTCATGCCGGCATTTGTCGCAAACACCAGATCCAGATCTCCATCAGCTTCCAGATCGGCAGCAACAATATCATTGACGTTTTGAATGGCTTCCTCCTGCGGAATGACGCTCAGCGTTCGACCACCGCCTTCTTCCAGGCCGTTGCGAAAGATTACAACACCACTGTCGCCCCACGCGATGACATCAAGATCTGTGTCATACCAGCGATCTTTGCCCGCCGGATCATGAGGAATCTTTTGATCTCCATCGGCGTCTCGAAGAATCGACGGATTCTTGATGTCGCTCAATGCTTTGTCAAAATCTCGATCAATGTCGGCCAGCAGAAATCCGGTAACTTCAACGTTCGCTTCGGGCGACGTCATCAGCAACTTCCAGTCAGCCTGCAAATCCGTACCGCGCGAATAGACTTCTATTCTGCCTTCGCGAGCAACAACCAATTCATCAAAGCCATCCAGATTCAGATCCTGCAACTCAACCTGAGTCACTCCGCCGATCTGCGGCAACCCCTCCGTCGGCACAAAAGCTTTAATGACGGTGAGTTCCGGCTTAGGGATGGCTCCGGCTTTGTCTGCGGCATTCAAAAACTCTTCGTCGAATTCCAGCAGCAGATATTCCAACAGATTTTTGTTCAATCGGCGTTGATCCATCTGAGCCGAAATTTCCGGCAGCAGCAGATTCCCCGTCATCATGGCCGGGCCCATTAGCGTAGCGGTGTTGCTGCCATCAAAGCCATCCAGCGCTTTCGTAATAGTCTGCACGAGATCCATTCGACGCTGTTTTTTTATGGACTCATTCAAAGGTGCTAACAGCTTTATTGCCGCCTTCAGGGTATCCGTAATCTGCAACGCGGCCTTCTTAGTCGGCTCGTTCTTTGACTTCAAACACAATGCCTGTCGCTGCATCAGTTTCTGTAAAGCAAACAGATTTTCCGGAGCGAGCTCGAAAGACTTTTGAAGCGATTTCAACAACGCGGCCGATTTCGGTGAATCTGCGTTTGAATATTCACCGCTGCCATCCATCGCCATCGCCAGAGCAAACTGAAAGTCCGCCACCTGAGGAAGTGCGTCGGCAGCTTTTTGCAGCAACGACCGCCCTTGTTCAAAGCTGGGCTGTTCTGGTGAATCGGTGTGTACTAGCAACTTCCCCATCAACAAATCAGCCAGCGATTTGTCAAAATCGTCAGTAGCGAAGGCTCGAAATCCTGCAATTGCTGCCTGAGCCGAACTCACGGCCGCACGATACGCGACGATGTTTTCATCTCCGCCAGATCTAGTAAACGGCGATTCCCGGTCGATCAATGCGAGCACTCGGGCAACGGCAAGATTTCTTTGAGCCAATCGATTTTGGGGAAGCAAAGCCGCGAGATCGGCGAGACCCTTTTCTGCTTCAGCCCATTCCTTGTTTTCAAGATGGGCCATACCGCGATTCTTCAATTCAAACGCAGTGTTGTAGTCGGCTTTCGTAAGTAAACTGGCTGAAGCCTCGCCGCCAGCACCGTTTTCACTTTCAACGGCTCCTCCGGATTCGTCATTTCGGCAACCCGAGATTGCGGTCGCGACCACGATAAACAGCAGAGAACAAACGATACTTCTCAACATAATATTCCTCGCTTGCGCAGTCGACACCAACCAAACGTGCTTCTTCTTATCACTCCAATGCCTAAGTACGCAGCTTACCCGCTTCCGTGCCGAACAAAAACGCTACTCCACCACGAATTGCTGCACAAACCAGCTCGCCGTTGTTGCCAACGACTTCAAGACCGCCCCTTCGAACGCGGGGGCTCGCAGATAAAGCGGAATCAATCATTCCAGGCTTGCGAAATTCGGCCCGGCACCCAGAATGTCTCAATTACAACCACAAAGCTGAGAACAACTAATGCTGATTCCCATTATTCTGGAGGACCTGAAACAAGCTCGAATGTACGCTAACGATATGCTGAGCCACGTTGACGAATCGCTGTGGTTTCGACAACCCGCCGAAGGAATCAACCATGTCGCGTGGCAGGTCGGACACATGACAATCGCCCAATACGGGTTATGCCTGAAACGTGTTCGAGGCGTGCGAGAAGAAGACAACAATCTGTTTGATGTTCTGGAATTCGGAGAACTGTTCGGAAAGGGCTCAGCCCCTTCGCCCAGCGAACACGACTATCCCACGCCGGTTGAAATTCGCACAGCGTTTAACAACGTCAATGCTCACGTCGAACGCGAAGTTGCGGCTCTGGACGAATCGGTGCTAAGCGAATCTGCCGGGCCGGAACACCCGATGTTCGGCACCAAAGGCGGCTCGCTGCGATTCAGTGCCAAGCACGAAATGCTGCACATTGGCCAGATTGGATTGCTCCGACGTTTCCTCGGATGCACGTACATTCGATAGACGAAGCCTCGCCAGCAATGCGAATCCCCGAAAACGTTTGCTGCCGCTGTCAAAAAATCTACCGGAACAGGCACATCGTGAGCGAAGAAAATCCCTACAAAGGTCCGGCCACTGAAAGGCAATCCCCAAGCATTCGCGATGAATTTTCGCGGACCATCAAATTCCTGAATATGCTCTCATGGCTGGTCCCCCTCGCCATACCAATAGTAGTCGCCTACATGCTGTTTTCGGCAACACTCGGCTCCATTCTATTCGGCGTGGCGGTGCTGTTTTCCGTGTTCATGGGACTGATTAAGAAGCCGAAGCGTGGCAGCTTTAACAAGTCTCCGAAGTAGTAGACCTTCCAATGTCAGCAAAACGCAGCATTTGATGCGGTCGTTCAAAAATCCCCGAACGAACTCTCGACATGGTGCCCCCAACAGCACTTAAATCGCCGCTGTCCGATACACAGCCAAAGTACGCCCGCCGCCGAAAAACCGACCGACCAGCAGCCCCGCTTATTCCTCCGACTGCCTCAAACTGTTAGTGTTTGCCAAAATCTCACTAAGCCCCCAATGGAAGCTGCCATGCGTTGGCTCTATTACAATAAGCTGGAATCATCCGCTCACGACCACATTGTTCGCCAGATCGATTTGTGGTGGCGAGAATTCTCGCGCAACGTCGATCGACTGGACGCCCTGTTTCGGCAGGACGAACAATGGGACCTGGCCGAATGGATGCGTCGACAGCTGCAGGCCATTGATCCAAAACTGATGTGGGAATACGGCCGGGCGTTAAACAGTCAAGGCCATCGACTGGTGATCACGCCGGAAATCAACAGCGAACTGCGACCTCTGGCGAACGAGATAATTGCTCGAGCGCCGGTCATCGATGGCTGGGAATTTTACACCTATCGAGTTCCCGAAGATGTTGAGGCGATGCTGCAAACGGTGAAGGCTCGATCCAACCTTGACATCACCGATGTCAAGGTTGCGGTCGCCATTGGTCAGCACAACCGGATCGACCTTGCGTTTCGCTGGAAACGACTTCCAGAAGACGAAGACGAGGCATTCAATGCCGCGTTTGTAGCCGCCGAAACTTTGTTGGGCGAACAACTGCTTGATCGTTGGGTTGGCACCATTGATCTTGTCGACGACGGCAATCCGGTAGAGCACGCACAACGATTTCTGCCGATGGACCGACTTAAGCCAACCTTCGATTCACTGGTCGACAGCACCCGAGCTCAATTGCCGTCGGAACCGTATTCTGCCTTCGCCGACGAAGGTCGCTGGGCAGTATTAAAGCTGGAACCGGAAGAAGCTCGGGACTATCCGGAACGCTACGACCTGCTAACGTCCGTCACCTGCAATCCGGACTTAACGGGCGCAACGTTTTCCAGCGGCCCTTTCTTTTCCGAACGCTATAGTCGTTGTAACGAAACGTTTTGCTACATCAAAATCGATGGTACAACAGACTCTCCCGACATGAGCTTTCATGATCGCGAAGACATGGAAGAAGCCGCTCGCAATGCACTGGAAGCTCAGGATGCGGGCGGCCTTGTAGGAGGTGGCACCGGTCTGCGATACAGCTATATCGAACTGGCACTCACAGACGTTGAACGAGGCACAACGGCTGTTCGCCGAGCCATGAGAGAAGGCAATGTCCCGCGCCGCTCATGGATTCTGTTCCACGACGCTGACCTTGCTGACGAATGGATCGGTATCTACGAAGACTCCCCTGCTCCGCCGATGGAGAAAGTCGAACGGTAGAGCTATCAGTCCATATCAGTTCCTCATGCCGTTCAAAAGTCGCTTTTCCGAAGCAGAAAACAAACTAAACAACGTAGTAAAAACTACCACTCTGCCACAGCCAATTTTCCGTTTAACAGTTCCTGACACGAATGGCACCTTTGTTCCGTCTCGACGCGACCATGTCCTTTTCCCATCGGCTCTGCAGACTGACGCTCTGCTTCAAATTGTTGTTGCATCCATGTGGGAACGCCTTCATGTCCGCGAAGGCGGAAGTGATGTTTTGCAGAAGTGTGAGCTGATTCTCTTCACCACGAAGAAGTAATGCCGTTCGTCGTGGAGGCACGGGCTATCAGGGACGTTTCAGAGTGTTTGAACTGTTGCTGATTACCGAACCTGTCCAGCGACGTATCCAGACCCACGCAACAGCAGCTGAAATAAGAAGCCTTGCCATTCAGGAAGGCATGCGTCCGATGAGACTGGATGGACATCGCATGATTCGCGAAAGCATGACCACCATTGAAGAAGTCGCTCGCGTCACTGGCGAAATTTGAGCCTGTCGTGTATCCAACAGTAGCCATTGTCCCCTCGGATATCCGGAAGGACAATGGATCAGGCCCTCATTACCATGCGACCGTTATGCTCGGTTCTGTCCGGGTCAGGCTGTCGCCAAAAGTTCGCGAGCTTCTCGACGAGCTCGGAAGCGGTCAGCGTTCTCGGCCGTCATTGAACGATGATCGTCGATGCTGTGTGGCTGGCCCGCTACCACGCTGAACAGCCGTCCCAAATCCTTCACAAGCTTACACCAGATCTCCGCCGATATTCCAAGCCGCTCAAACAGTGGAGCGAACTTTTTCGGCGTGGCCCCACGCTTGCCTTCACGCTGCTGACGAGCCGTCCAATCCAGCAACTACAGGTAATCGGCTGTCGACATCGGCAGGAATCCCTGGTTGCTGCACCGAGCTCCCGCTTTGTGAACGTTCGGCCCCGTCTCACCAACACGCCTCTGCAATTCCACCTGAGCCAAATGCCGACCGCTACGTCGCGTTCCCGAGCCGCCCGGCGCTAGCCGCGGTTTGTCAGCACGATCTACCTTCCCTGAAACCCGAACCTCGTCACCCGAGACCCGCCCCTTCAAATCAACGGCCCGCTGTTGAGCCGACGTGAAGTCGCTGTCTTCAATCGTTTCCGCCAAAGCCGCTCGAATCGGGTTTAGATCAACGTACGCCGCACACGCCAGAACCGCAGTTTCATCCAGCAGACGCACTGCTCGAAAACGGGCCGGCCAAAACTTACCCACCTCTTCATCTTCTGCATTCGCACGTTGAGCAATGTTCTCACTCAACAGCCGCATCCACCACGAAACATCACTCATACGACTCCAGATATCCGCCACCTTTTCCTTGTTGTTGCGAATCTGGTTCAGTTCGAATTCCGTCGGTTCTTTCGGCTGACGATTCTCATCGCGTTCCACCGGACACAACATTAGCCACCGCTTTGCCACCTCGGTGTCATCCCATTCCGAGACAACATCCGGCCGAGATCTTAAAACCAAGTGAAGATGGTTCGACATAATCGCTTGGCAAGGCAAATCAATCGCAAAGTACTTCGCCTGCAGAACCAGCTGGTCATCAATCCACAGCTTGCGGTGATCGTAGTTCTTTTCTGTGACGGGATCGTCCCCCAGCAAGAAGCAACGCCGCACGACACGATTCATCACATGCACAATCGCCACTGCGTCCGCAGCAAACAGCTCAGCACGAGCCAAACGAGCCATCAACCCCACACTTTCAACAGCAAAAATACGGCCCATAAGCCAGAACAGTGCAAAATCCGACCCAGCCTGTCAACAAGATCCTGTGTCGAATGGCGTTGTCCACGGGTATTTTGCGTTTTTGCGACCGTGAATTGCCGCGACCGCGCAGCGTTGAAGAACGCGATCCGTCGCGTTCATAAATTTTAAGTTTTTTTACGCATGCAGACATGACGTCGATGGCGTGACCCTACTGATCGTTAGAATGCTGCGGGCGTGGACCTTTCCTGGTGTCGTGTGACAACATTTGACCAGGGAGGGTTCATGTCCATTCTAAC
>Ga0209390_10002217_pt1 | contig 34828 bp, 29 predicted proteins | sample BON01_FD_187212 | JGI IMG/M metagenome (GOLD analysis project Ga0209390, IMG submission 187212) | Freshwater microbial communities from Lake Bonney liftoff mats and glacier meltwater in Antarctica - BON-01 (SPAdes) (version 2) | ecosystem: Environmental > Aquatic > Freshwater > Ice > Glacier...
GGCCACCCAGCCGGTGTGATGAAGTATGGGTGTCGGACACGACGTATCTGAAGGTTCGCAACGGCTGGATGTATCTGGCGACGGTGATGGACCTCTACAGTCGAAGGATCGTGGGCTGGAGCGTTTCAGCCCGGAACGACACCCGACTGGTGAGCCAGGCGCTGGAAAATGCCCATCAGACCCGGGGCAAGACGGAGGAAGGAATCATTCACCACAGCGACCGGGGCAGCACGTATGCCAGTGATGACTATCAGCGGCAGTTGGGTCGACTGGGGATGGAGTCGAGCATGAGCGCCCGAGGCAACTGCTACGACAACGCGGCGATGGAATCCTTCTATGGCCGGTTCAAGACCAGCACCATCCGGGACCGCGTGCTGGCCGATGAGGAGGAAGCCCGGGCAGTGGTGTTTGAATACATCGAACCGTTCTACAACCGGTATCGGCCCCACAGCTCACTGGACTACCGCAGCCCGGTGGAGTTCGAGCAGATGATTTCCCGAACCGCCCCCGCGGGGGCGGTTCGGGAAGACAGCGAAGGCGGCAACAAAGCCGCCTTTACCCAAAACTAAAAACCTGATAAACCAACCCACAACAAAACAAGAGAATCTCAGCTCCAAGAAACTCAGTACACTTCATTATCCATGCACGTAAGACAGGTAATGATGACTTCACTGCGGTCCGACGCGCTCGAAGTTTTCTACCTAAAGGAACACTTACGGCCTTCTTTCTCGGCCTCCTCCTTATGGGATAAGGTAAGTTTAATCAGTCATTTTCAAGCTTGGACGACGCTGATGGATTTCCGATTGATACGAGTGCCTCCAATCTAGATCCATCGAACCCAAATTCACTAACCTTTTCCTGGTCCAATTATGTGTTGCGAACCAATGCTCACGGGGAACTAGCAGTTTACGAAGCATACGAACAATCAACCTTCAACACGACCGTCACCAATCGATGAGATAACGCAAACAATCCGCCGAATCATCACCGCCCACGCCATCCTCATCAGCGTCGAGCATCACTCCACCACCTCCGCCTCCAAAACCTTGGCCGGTTGATCCACCGGCCCGTAAATCTTGTCCAACGCCGCGCTGATCTCCACCTTGATCGGCCCACCATCCTCGCCCGTCAGCTCCGTGCGAACTGCGTCCGGCGGATGTTCCCCTTCACAGGCAAGGTGCAGACCGTCGATCATCATGCGAAGGAGGAAGCATTCCAACAGCACCCGCTCCCGGTCAATCCGGTCATCACTGCACAGCGCGGTCCAGACACCGGTCGTCAGATGCGGCTGCGAGCTTGATTCAAACAGTCGCTCCGCAGGCCGGTCGGCCGCACTCATGGAATCCCTGAAATCGCAGAACCGTGTGGTACTCGCATTCATCAGTTCCCCCACTTCTTCTTTGGTCAATGATCGGAGCGGGTGTCCTGCTTCGCGTTGTATCACCTCCGCGACCATGGCGGCGGTCTCCAGCCGTTGGGCAAAAGACTTCAGTTTGGGAGAACCCTCCTTTTGCAGAACAAATTTCCCGTCAGGCCCCGCCTTCGCCGCGTTGGACAACGACAACAGGACCGCCACCAGCCGCGGTTGATCACGCAGCAACCGGTTCCTCAGACAGGCCATCGCCAACGGCGGAATGCCGAGCAAGGCATGCCAGTGTTCGAGTCCGCGTTCGTTGGAAATGATGTGCATGCTGCGACTTTGGAAAAAATGATCACCGAAGACTCATTTCGCTTTCAGGAAGCTCTCGATGAGCTTGGAAACCGATTCGCCGTCCGACTCGGGATCTTCGACAAATTGACGCAGGGTGTCGTCGTTGCCGTTCCACACGACATTCGTCGGCGGCAACAGCGAGTCCTCCGCGGAACCCGGCTCCGGCAGACGCCGCTCCACCGCGAGCGCAAAGGCAAGCGCTCCCGCAGAATCCAACAACGGCTCTCGCGCCTCCTCGGCAAATCCACCGTCCGTCAGGAGTCGGGCCATCTTGAGTTTGCGCGCGGCGACTGCGCGATACGAGTTTACCCGGGCCCGTTCTTCATCGGTCAAAGCGACGGGCTCTTCCGCGCCTGGATTCAACCGGCGACCCGCCCGGTGCAACGGCGCGATCAGACCGGCGGTGATCAGCCGTCGCAAGGCGTCGTCCGTGGCGCGATCCATCAGTTCCAATTGCACCGGGGCAGCCGCATCCGCAAACAACTCAGCATGCAACGCTTCGATTTCCCGCCGACGCGATGCCAACGGTCCATCCACCACGACATAGAGCACCGAGTGTTCGCCAACCTGTGGAAACAGTTCCTCACAGCGAACCAGCGCATCCCCAAGCCTCCGTTTCGCTTCTTCCGCAAATGCCACTGGCCGGTCCGCCGGCGCTTCCTTTTTGGGATCTGAAATTGGTAATTTTAAATTTCCATCGGAGCCATCCCCGACGAGCTGGTTGAGCTTGGACAGAAACGCCTGGCCTCCGCTGCGCAGCGGGATCGCGGAGAGATCTCCGCGCTTGTCGAGCACGCCGTCTGCGAGTGCCTGTTTGTTCGCCAGCGTCTCCAGCATGCGATGTTCGATGGTGTTTTCAGCGACGAGATTGATGACCGTCACGGCGCGGGTTTGGTGCTTGCGCCAGGCACGCGCGATTCGTTGCTCCAGCTTCGCCGGATTCCACGGGAGATCACAGTTGATCACCACGCTGGCGATCTGGAGGTTCAAACCGGTGGAACCGGAATCCGTGCTGAGAAACACGCGGCAGTCCGGATCACTCTTGAACCGAGCGATCTCCTTTCGCCGTTTCTGCTGCGGCACCGAGCCGGTGTGCCACGCGTAGCCGAGCTTCAGTTTCTCGCAGGTTTCCTTCACCAGTTCGAGCATCTTTTCCCATTCGGAAAACACGATGACTTTCACACCTTCGTTGTCGCGACATTCCTCCAGCACCGTCTCCAGCTCGTTCAACTTCGGGCAGTCACGCACCTTGGGATCGAGAATGTAGGGCGTGTCGCAGACCATCCGCATCATCGCCAGATTGATCATCAACCGGTCCTGCTCCTGTTTGGTCAGCGGACGCCTCCGGGCGGTCGCGGACAGGCGGGCGACGATGTCCGAGTATTCGCCGTAGATCACCTCCTGCTTCGGCGTCATCTTCACGAAATGCTGATGATCCGTCCGGTCCGGCAACTCGGTTTCCACTTCGCTCTTGCGGCGCCGCAACATGGAGGGCGCGACACGTTGATGGAGGCGGTCGAGGTTTCGATAACCCGACGGACGACCGCGTTCATCGAACTGGTAAAAATCGCGATTAAAACGGAACAACGGACCGAGCACCCGCGGGTCGAGAAAGTCCATCAACGAATACAGTTCATCGATGCGGTTCTCGATCGGCGTTCCCGTGAGCACAAACGCGTAACGGCTCTGCAACCGCTTGATCGCCTGCGCCGTCTGCGTGTTCCAGTTTTTGATCCGCTGCGCCTCGTCCAGCACCACCACATCGGGCTGGAACCGTTCGTTGACCAGCAACGAATCGCGGATCATCTGTTCGTAGTTCACGATGGTGAAGAACGTGCCGGCGTCGTACGCGGCACGACGGTCGGGCAGTTTGCCGAACACAAGTTTCGTCGGAAGGTCGGTGAACTGCGCGATCTGATCCTCCCACTCGCCCTTGAGCGAAGCGGGCGTGACCACGAGCACGCGGGCCGCCCGGCCCAACCGTTTCAACAACGCGCACGCAGCGATTGCCTGAATCGTTTTGCCAAGACCCATTTCATCCGCCAGCAACGCGCGTTCGGTGAAAGCCAGATGCAGCATTCCCTCACGTTGATACGGAAACAACGGCACGCGGGTTTCATGCGACGGCCATTCGCCGGAATGCACCTTGAGTTCGTACTCACGTCGCAATTCCTTCCGCTCGGCACGACGCAAACGTTCCTCCAGCCACGGTTGAATCTCCTGTGACAGTCGCAATTCACTGAGACCGCCATCGCGCAGTTTCTCCAGACTCGAAAGTGCCTCCTCCACCGTCTCGCCGTTCAGCAGACCACCGTTCCCAAACCAGTCGCGAACCCGCTTCGGCAACCGGTCCAGGCCACGTTCAATTCGCAACGTGTCCGCACCGTCATCCGGCACGACATCCACCCGGTCCGATCCGTCCGCACCCGCCTTGGTCAGCTTCGACTTCAACCGCTTTTGCAACTGCCACAGCACGGCCTCAACATGCTTGCACGTGCCCAGCCCGTTCTTGCGAAAATCCTGGCACGAACACGCGAACACACGCCCGGCGACATCACGGATCTCCACGGAATAAGTCAGACCGCTGCCCGAGCTCACCGAGAAATTGGAGAAGACCGGAAACCGCGCGTCGCCGTTGCGAATGACAAACGATTTATCCCGCGCCCGCTTCCGCCGACGGTTCACCTCGTCGGCATCCGTCGTCCGCCAGTCCTGCTCGGGCGGGAGCGCAAATTCCGGCTTTGATTTCCTGCTCCGTTGACGCTTCTTGGAAGGCAGTTTCGCCGACTGCTTTGATCGTTTTCTATTGGGAGCCGAACCGGAAATTGACATGCCGGTCACCTTGCCGAAACCCCGAACACCGGGCAACGACGGAGTTTCAAGTCGGCGAGGTTTTTTGAGACCTTGCAATAGGGATGGGGAGCGCACGCGTCCCGCGTGGTTTGTGAGGCATCTCGCCGAACACTTCGGGGTATCCGACGGCAAACAACCTGTTGGTGAATTCAAGGGCGTCAGCCGGACTCCGTCGCCGGGACGGCGGCGGCACGCGGTACGCCTGCGCTCCATTTTTAACTGCATCGTTGGCTAAGACCGCGAATTGAAGGGCACGAACGTTCGTGGGCATCTCGTGCGCTCGCAGGCTCGCCCGTCCCGACACATCGGAATCCCCTCCTTGCCCCACGCTGTCCGACGCCCCCTTGTTTCATTCCCGCCTTTCTTCCGGAACCATCGTTCGCGCCTTTTGCCGCGTGCGCCTCTGTTGAACCTCCTCGGTCCGTCTTGAGAGATGATCCAAACTCAATCACTCAAGTTTGCGATGGCGGCAAAAACGTGGCCCATCCGGTCCCTCGGAAACTCGGTGGACAACAACCACATGACCGCCGCCTTGTCCGCCGCCAGCGAAAGACCCTGGGATTTGATTTTGGAATAGGCGTCGCGCACCTGCTGCCGGAATACCTGCTCCGCGTTCACCGTACGAATCGCCTCATCAATGTTCGCCCGCAATTCCTGAAAGCGCACAACCGGATCGTCCCCGGCCCGCAACTCCCCGATCAACGGCGCGACCGGCACGCCGCCCGTTTCCATTTCAAACGGACCGATCGCCGTCGCATCCGCCGGACAGACACCAAAGAGCAGCGCCGCCGCCAGCGGTTCTTCGTACGCGATCAGATGGGCGTTGCATGCGCCGTACATTTCAAAGCTGATGTTACAGCAATTCTTCTCGACGAGCTGCGGCAGGTCCGGATGACGTGCCAGCAGCTCGCGCCAATAATCAAGAAACGGACCCCACTTGCTATTCCGCAACACGGGCGAAAGCCGGAGCTTGTAGGTGAGCCGAAGACGTCCGTCCGCGTCCGCGTTAGCGGTAGGCCAGCACATTGGTGCCGTCCAGTTTCTCGTAGAGATGCGCCCTGCGGATCGGCGGAAAATGAAACCGGCAGTCCTTACCAAACGGATACTTCAACTTCGGCGTGGCGTAGATCACCTGCGGAACGGCCCGGCCGTCTACCCGCAGCAAGCCAGCGCGCCATAACGATGGTCCGGTCGTTGACAGAGCAACCCCTCCAGCCGCACCTCGTCGTTGAACGGGTCCGTCACGTCAAACGGCTGGAGGTTGGCAAAGCGCGGCCAAAAGAAAACCCAAAACCGGCGGGCCAGACTCACGCCGGTGGCCAGCCCTCCGGGTCGTGCCCGAACGCCTCCTGATAACCGCGCACCGTGCATGGCGGAGGAAGGTCCATGGCCTCGCGGCAGGATTGCTGATAGCGTTCTTCGCACTTTGCCTGCTCCCTTTCGAGTTCTTCCTGACGTTCCCGTTCCGCCTGTTCACGGGCGAACGCCTCCGACGGTGAATAGTTCCCAAGTTCCGTCTCCGCCCCATGGTCGGGACCGCAACCCACCACCGTCATTTTTGGAAAGTGATGCACCCAGTCCGCGTCCACCGATTTGAGCCGACGGAAGATCATCGCGTAAACCGGCGTGAGATCGGCATAATCGCCAATTTCCGAACCCGAGAGCCAGCTCGTGGACTGGTAAAAACGCTTGAAATCGTGATCCCACCAATCGTCCGAATCTTCGTCCACATCTTCGTCCAGGCTTCCATCCACAAAGCTGGCGATGAAGGCGCCCGACTTGCGGAACGAAATGAGATCCACCAACCTCCCGTCCGCGGCCAGCACCTCGTGCATATACACGAACACATCCCACAGACAACGCCCCACCAGCCGCGTCACTTCTCCGGTCACATCGACCGGTTTCTCCGTCCAATCCGCGAGAACACTTTCGAGCGTCGGTTTCGGTTTCGGTTCGTCTTCGGAATCATCCGGCGTTTTGTCGCGGGACAGGCTGTCCGTGTCATTCGGGTCCCGATACCACTGGAGTTTCTCCTGAAGCACCTGCTCCGGTGACGGATGAAAACACGCCAGCAACGGCGATCGCTCCCATCCATCCGGCGCCAGTTCGGCCAGCACGTCCGGGCCGACGATGCCGTGGGGAAACAGCCGGTCGAAGAAAAGCTTCAACTCGTCGTCTTTCAAACAGTATTGTTGATCGTCATCCAGCATCACATTGATTTTGGAGAAACTCCCGGCGCCTTGACCAGGACAGCCTTACCACCTCGCGTTCAAAATCTCCTAACGGCATAGTTCGGACACGATTCGGTACCCTTCATGTCCGCCGTGTAAGCGCAGGTTGCGCATGATCCAGGGAATATCAGCCTCCTCCACGATCAAAGTGGGATCAGACGACCAGAAGCATTGCGCATAAAACTCCTTGAACGCCCGACGGGCCAGTTCCAACCGGGCGGGGCCTATTTGAACGGGAATGTTTTGCGTCGTCATCTGCATCGGAAATCTAGCGGATATGGCAGCCACAAACAAGCAGCCAGTTCACGGTCCAAAAATTTCTCGGTGCAGCGTAATGGTGACCTTACGCGGGATCATCCGATCACGGGCCGGTTCCACAATGGATCGAGGCTTCATTCGGAAGGGAGCAAAAGCAACCCGCTTCAAAGGGCATCGCTTTCAAGATCCTCACGACTTCTCACCCATCATATGCTCGCCAAGATCTGCAACGGCCTGGTCCAGCATGGGCAGCGAACCGACGACGCGCAGCGTGATCTTCAACTGATCACAGAGTGGCTGTAGAACGGGCTGGAGACGTTCGCCTCCGATGTAAATCGTCTCCGGCAGTTGCTGCGCCATCAACAGCGCTTTGACCAGGGCGTGCCCGGCCGCTTCGCCCGTGGCAATCGCGCCGCTGGCCATATCCATGCCGACAACGCTGCCGTGCTTCCTTTCCACCAGCAGGCTGAACCGGCCAAAGCAGGGCCGCCCGTTTTTAAGAAAGGAACCGCCTGGTAACATCGTGCAATCGAATTCGCAGGCGAACGACGCGGACCGCTTGAGGGCCCGCAGTTCATCGAGCTGATCGGTCGAAGCCTGGAACGGCTCCAGCCCCGTCGACGGCGGCACCAACAAAGGACGCCAATCCAGATCTTCCGGAACCAGAGGACGATCCGGCAGCGTCCTCGGGAGGAAGGGAATCTCGGTGGGATCGCGATTCTCGAACAGGCCGCGATGATCCATGAGCAACCGGCAGAAGGAGGTCAGGCGCGGCAGGTCGGCCAGGATCTGACCCGCTTCGGTTTCGTTGATGTGCCACGGATGCCAGCCCGGTTCGAAAGTCCGGAACTGCGGCCAGACCATGCCGCGTCCAACGGGCTTGAACCCCACCGATTTGAGGGCGGCGAGATCCTCCTTCCAGAGTTCACGTTTGGTTACGAACTCCACCTGGAGACAGTCGATCCCGTCGGCCAGGTTGATGTCCTCCGGTTCGACCGGATCCGCCAGCATGGAGAGAATCCAGCGCAACCCTTCGCGGCGATAAAAAATGGCAGAAAATACTTCGCCAGCATTGCCAAGCACGTTCCCAATGCACGTCTCGCCGGTGACCGGATCGATCAACCCCACCGGTTCACAGTCGTAAACAAATTCCCACGGTTTAAGCGCGGAGAAATCGGACGACGCGGAAAGCAACGCCCGCCACGTTTCTGGAGGAAGACCCGGAGGGGATACAGTTTTAGGCATGGATAATTTTGGATTTACGGGTTCGAGTCACCGGCATGTTTGAAGGGTTCAAATCGAATTCATAGATGGCACAGATCAACACAGAAAATCATGGAGTTGGGTGAACCGCGTGAAACACCCGGCGGGAGAATGGCCCCGCAGGTACAATCCATTCCTGATCCGTGTTTTCCGTGCCTTCCGTGGTTCTCATCTCCGATTTTACGTTTAAGGCTTCTCCGCCACCACTTTGCCGTCCTGGCAGACATACACCGGCGTGCCGTGGGCTCGGGCGGTTTTGCGCGCGGCCTGTCCGGCACGACGCAACGCCCGGCCGACGGGCGTGAGGCGGAGTTTTGGGCGTTTTGGCTGAGTTGCTTTATTCATGGGCCGATCTCCAGCAGTTCCGGTTTGTGCCGCGAATTGTCATACACTTCCCAACTGTCGGCAAGCTTGCTGTAACTGCTCTGAAAATTCTCCCAGCCACGAATGAAACGCCGGAGGACGTCAGCGCGCGGAACGTTGTGCCCACCCTGTCTCACCCGGGCGGCGATACGGCGCACAGCGAGTTGCGTTAAGGACAGACGGAGGAAGATCATTTCGATGCGATAACCCGCCGCTTCTTTGGGAAGATACTCCCGTGCAAACGTGGTCTTTCGCGCCCCGTTGGAACCGGCAATGACGATGCATCGCGGGCTCTTCATAAAGACCTCAAAGCCCCACCAACTTGAAGCGGTTGTTCACTTCCTTCATGTGGAAGTCAAGCGAGCAGAGTTTCTCCAGTTCGCCGTCCTTGAAATGTTTGGCGACGGCGGGATCGGATTTGAGTTGCTCGACAAAATCGGCGTCGTCGCGGCCGGCGTGTTTGACGGCCCACGTTTTCATTGCGGTGTCCTGAACCAGTTTGTAGGCGTCTTCACGAGTCAGACCTTTTCGAATCAGTGCGAGCAGGACGGTCTGGCTGTTCCACATGCCGAGGCTGATGCCGAGGTTCTTCTTCATGTTCGCCGGATACACGGCGAGGCCGTCCATCATGCGTGTCAGGAGATGGAACATGTAGTCGAGCAACGTGCAGGAATCCGGAAAAATGATGCGCTCGACGGAGCTGTGCGAGATGTCGCGTTCGTGCCAGAGCGCAACGTTCTCCAGCGCGGCAACCGAGTTGCCACGGATCACGCGGGCCAGTCCGGTGAGTCGTTCCCAGGTGATCGGGTTGCGTTTGTGCGGCATCGCGCTGCTGCCTTTTTGCCCGACGGTAAACGGTTCCTCGGCTTCCAGAACTTCAGTGCGTTGCAGGTGACGAAACTCCACGGACCAGCGCTCGATGCTCGCGGCGACCAACGCCAGTGCACACATGAACTCGGCGTGAATGTCTCGTTGCACAACTTGAGTGGCGATTGGGGCGACGCGAAGACCGAGTTTCTTGCAAACGTGTTCTTCAACCTTCGGCGAAAGATGCGCGTTGGTTCCAACCGCACCGGACAATTTGCCGATCGCAATCGAGTAGCGTGCGGACTCAAGTCGTCGCAGGGCGCGACCGAACTCGTCATACATCAAAGCCATCTTCAGACCGAACGTGGTCGGTTCACCGTGGATGCCGTGGCTGCGTCCGATGCACGGCGTGAACTTGTATTTGCGCGCCTGTTTCGCGATCGATTTGCGGACGGTTTTCACGTCCTTGATCAGGATGTCGGCGCTCTGCGTGATCTGAAGGGCGAGGCAGGTGTCACCGATGTCGCTGCTCGTCAGGCCGAAGTGCAACCAACGGCTGGCCTTGTGATTGATCTTCTCGGCGATGGCGGTGGTGAAGGCAATGACGTCATGGTTCAGCGTCTTTTCCAACTCCTTCTGGCGAGCGACCAGACCGGGCAAATCGGACACCCATTTCTCCGCGCCCTTCTTCAAGCGAAGGTAGTCCTCCTGGGGGACAACCTTGGATTTGGCAAGCGCTTCGGAGGCGAGGAGTTCGATCTGGAGCCAGATACGGAGTTTGTTTTCATCGGTCCAAATGGACCGCATTTCAGGACGTGAATAACGCGGAATCATAAAGCCGCGCAGGTTAATCAGCGGGAAATGTCACGTCGAGAGCGGAATCATCCGCTCAACGTTTCGACATTTGCTTCTGCGCTTTTTCCAGAATCTCCCTTTCGCGATCGGTGAGGCTGTGGATGCCGTGGGCGGAGATTTTTTCGAGGATCGGATCCACTTCTTTGGACATGAAATCAGTGCCGCTTTGCGAGGCGGCGGATCCGTCTTCCTTGACGATGGTCACTCTCGCATTCACGGTTCGGGTCGGTCGGCTTGCTTCGCGATTTCGTTTCCCGGAGGTCGAGGATCCGCCAAATTTGAACTCCGGGATTCGGTGCTGCCAGCCGTACTTGATGAAGAGAACACCGGTCGCGAGTCCGCCGAGATGCGCGAAGTGGGCGACGCCCCGGTCGCCCATCAGGATTCCGAGCGCATCGAAAATCGCGACGACGATCAAGAGGTGTTTCCCGCTCAATGTGACAGGGGGAAACATCATCTGAAAACGTTGATGATAAAACTGAAGGCAGAACGCTCCCAGCAATGCCATGACGGCCGCCGATGCACCCACCGTGGGTGCGGCTCCGAGCGCCGGGACCAGCCCCGACAACGCCTGTAGAAAACCACCGATGATACCGCCGGAAAAAAAAAGGGCTAGAAACGCTTTTCGGCTTAACATCGAAGCAACGATCCGACCGACGAAATAAAGGCCGAGGCAGTTGAACACCAGATGAATGATGTTGGCGTGCATGAACTGATAGGTCACCAGCTGCCACACGTATCCGTGCAGAAGGCCGTTCAGGCTCAGTGCAAAATGTGAATTGATCCACAGGGCACGCTCCGGATTGCCCCCTTCAAACATCATCTGGATCAGAAAAACGGCGATGTTGATGATGATGAGAATCTGCCACAACGGCATGGCTCCACCGGCCCGGTAGGGGCGGTATTCGGAGCGCATATAAGGACGGTCATCCAGCATCGGGAAAAAAGTAAGTTGCTGTGCAGATTATTGCAACGGGCTAATTCGCGTCCGCTTTTCGGGGTTGCGGCAACCACTCGATATTGTGTGAGCGAATCTCAAATGATTCTTCACCTTCGGCCAACACCAGGCCCGTTGATCCAGGATGGGACGCACTCAAATCCGCCACGCCATCGCACCCCTCTGTCAACAGGGCGGTGCTCAGGGCATCGGCTTCCGTGGCGGTTTCTGAAGTCCAAATGCTGAGGAGCGCGCGTTGAGCCGGTGCGCCGGTGCGCGGATCGATCACGTGACCAAACACATCCTGTCCGATACGAAACACCCGGCCCCAGACTGCGGACACGGACAACGCGCGGTCGCGAAGTTCAACGACACTCAACACCGGAAGTGGTTCATCGGCATTTTCGCCGGGCGGATATTCAACGGCGATTTTCCAGCAATCCGCGTCGGGCGGATGGCCGATCCCGCAGACCGAGCTCGTCCCGCCGTGAATCAGTGCGTGTTCGATTCCGGTCTCCCGAAAAATCTCCACCGCGAGATCGAGCGCGTATCCTTTTCCCACCGCTCCAAAATCAAGGTGCATGCCCGGTCGCGCAAAGCGAACCGTCAATCCGGCTTTGTCCAGTTGCAGGTGTTGCATTCCACAGGCGGCGCGTGCCTCGGCGAGTGCAGATTCGTCGGTGAACTGGCGACCGTCCTTGTGGAATCCATAGGCCCGCATGAGCGGACCGACGGTGATATCAAACGCCCCGTTGGTTTGTTCCCACAGTTCACGGCAGCGTTCCAGCAGACGAAACAGTTCAGGGTTCACACGGACGGACTCGTGGCCGGCGCGTGCGTTGATCAGCGCGACGGGGCTGGTCGGTTTGCGCCAGCTGAGCATCGCTTCCACACGTTGAATTTCGTCCAGCGCCTCCTCGGCAGCGGCCCGAAGATTCACTAGATTTTCGCCGTGCAGGGCGATTTCAAACCGCGTGGCCATCGCTTCGCGGGCGACGGTGACGAGCGCTGTCGATGAACTTTTCATCAAGAAAAAGGCAGGTTCCGCGCTTGCAGAACCTGCCGTTTCAAAGGATCAAAACTTCGGATCAGCTCAACGGCAGGGTGCCGTAGGTGATCGGGTCCACTACTTTTCCGTCGCCCGTGGTGATCTTGCGCGTCTTCTCGTCGAAGAGGCACATGATGTTCATGCGGTCGGACATCTCTGCGAGGGAGAGGACGGTCTGAACTCGAACGGCGAGTTCGGGACCGGCATTCGGTTCTTTACCCGACCGGATGCAGTCGAAGAAGTTTTTCTCGTGGAAATGAATGCTCTCACCGGCTCCGACATTGTTGAAGGTCTGAGGATCGATCTCGTCGGAATACGGGCGTTCCGGACGGAGTTCAACACTGTTGCCACCGAGATAAACCGTGGCCTTTTGTCCCCGAACGGTGTCGGTCCAGCCCTGCTCGTTCACGGTCGAGCTGGTGATGATCATGTTCATTCCCGACGGGAACTCGGCGATCAGCTGGGTGTTCTCATCGACGCTGCGCTTTTCAGCTCCCGGGGTGCCCTTATCGGTGTCAAACGCGTTGGTGCCGAGGCAGACGACACGGGTCGGGAACTCGGGATTGCCGGTTGCGATCATCAACGGATGAACGCGATGGGGCATGAGGTCACCGAGCAATCCGCCGCAGTACGGATAGAATTTGCGCCAGCGGAAGAAGTGGGCGGCGTTGAACGGGATCTTGTCATGCACCGGTCCCATCCAGCGTTCCCAATCGCAATTGTCAGGGCGCAGATCCGGATCGATGGTGTAGTTCCATTCGCCCTTCAGGCTGTTTCGCATGTAGGAACCCTGAAGGAGAACCAGAGGGCCGAGATCACCGGCCCGCGCAAGTTCAGCAGCCTTGTGGTATTTCAGATCAGAGCTTCCCTGGGAACCGACCTGCACCTTTTTCCCGGTGCGTTTGGCCGTGTCATAGATGTCAAACGCCTCGCTCAGGTAGCGGGTCATCGGCTTCTCGACATACACGCTCTTGCCGGAATTCATGGAATCCACGGTCACCGCTGTGTGCCAGTGATCAACGGTCGAGCAGCAGATCGCGTCGATGTCTTTTCGTTCGAGTAGCTTCCGGTAGTCGTCATAACCATCGACCTTGGCGCCGGAAATCTGATCCGTGATGTAGGCCTTGGAATTCTCGATCCGCTTGGTCCAGAGATCGCAGGTGGCCTTGAAGTCCACGTTGTTCTCGCCGGCATGCTCGGTCATGCTGCGGACGTGGGCCATGCCCTGCCCGCCCACACCGACAAACCCGACGCTGATCCGGTCGTTGGCACCGATGACGCGGCCCGGCGACGGCGCCTGATTCTGACCGTAGACCGGCGTGATGAAAGACTTGCTCGCAGCCACCACTGCGGCGGCCGTGGCAGATTTTTTGATGAAAGAACGACGTGATTCAGTCGCCTTCTCTTCTGGAGATGAATGGTTTTTCATAGATTTATTTTTCGGCATGTTTTGCAACAACAGGTATTGACGCGAGATTAACGAAGACATAAGAGCGGTCAATATTATTACCTGTCATGACGGCACGCCGACCACGTCCATTCAACACGGGCACGGCGTTTGTGGACTGAGGCAACAGTCGCAGGCGGAAACGCTTGCGCGATCAACCGGCGAATCGGAGCCGACCGCCGGGAGGATCGGGGGGGTGAGGGGGCCTGTTCCTGATCTGAATCCGTCCGCAGGCAGTGAAGTTGACCCGGCGTTTCTCAATCAGCGTTCGGCGGACATTTTCAACGGTTTCACGTCGAATATCTGATGATTCAACAACATGGACAAGGCTTTGACCGCGAGCTCGGAAAACGGGAACGGTCTCGCGATCAGGTCAAGATTTGGAGCGAGATGCTCCTCGGCTCGGGCGCGAAATTCCGCGTCACCAAGAATCACGATGGCGGGTGTGTTTTGATTCGGCGGACCCTGACGGAGCTGGCCGAGCATCTGGGAACCGGTCAAACCCGGCATGCTCTCGTCAAGCACGACGAGGTGGAAAGATCGCTTGGACAGCAATTCCAGCGAGGCGCGGGCGTCCTCGTGAGTCGCCACCTCCAAACCGCTGATGTCCAGGGCGAACGATGCGGCCCGGCGCGACATCAGTTCGTCATCCACGACAAGCACGCGGGCGGAACGGTCCGCTGACTCCGGGAATTGCGCCAGATCCCGGAAACGCTTCTTGAGAAAATCGATGGCGCGCCTGACGGTGCGCCGCGTGGAGGCGGTGTTGGCCCCCGGGTTCTGGTGCATCTCGATGAGCAGCGCCTCCATGGCCGTGCATAATTCGCCGAGCCGCTTCAATCCGGCCAATCCCGCCACGCCGCTGAACGCGTGCAGCTTGCGATACAGCTCCTGCAACATCGCTGGCACCTCGCCAGGATTCTTCGTCTCCAGAAAATCCACGCAGGCGCGTTCGAGTGTCTCGAGCGACTCCGGCGCTTTCTTCAGAAACGTCTGGATGAGTTCCTGCCGGTAGGAATCGATTTCTCTCGGGCCTGACGTCCGCTCCATACCGAGGCCTTCGGATTCCGGATCCGCCTTCGCGGCAGCCGCCGGACTGCTCGCCAGGAAGAACTCCTGATTCACCACTTCGACAAGATCACGGGGGGTCAGATTGGATTTGTGGAAAATGCGATTTGCGCCGGCTTCATTGGCGGAGTCGAACATTTCCGACATGAAGGAATTGGAGAAGACCACGACGATCAGTTTCTGAAATGATTTCTGCGCACGAATCTTCCGGAGAATGTCCAGTCCGCTCATGTGGGGCAGCATCAGGTCCAGCAACAACCCGTCGAACTTGCCCTGCTGAACCTTGTAGTAACCCTCCTGGCCGTCCGCAGCCAGCTCCACTTCGAACCCGGATTTTTTGAAATACGAGTGGTAGATTTTCCCTATGATCGGGTCGTCTTCGATGATCAGAATCTTCTTCATGCCGCTTTCCGGGATCGCGCAGAGCGAATCAAGTGCCGAATTCGGTCGCGCCAACTATTTTTCCATCAACGAGTTCCACCAACCGCGGTGCGAACCGGGCCACACCTTCGTCGTGCGTGGCGATAATTAATGTCACATCCCGCTCCGCCCGCAAGTCGCAAAGCAACCGGATAATCTCCCCGCCGGTGTGGGAATCGAGGTTCCCAGTGGGCTCGTCGGCGAGGATCAGCTCGGGATTGTTCACCAAGGCGCGGGCGATGGCGACCCGCTGTTGTTCGCCGCCCGACAGTTCGGATGGACGATGGTTCATCCGGTCGCCGAGTCCCACGCGTCCGAGCAGCTCCCGGCCGTTCTTCTCTGCCTCAGAAAGAGACACCCGCGCCATGCGGGCTGGAATGCAGACATTCTCGAGCGCGTTGAGTTCGGGGAGAAGATGATAGGCCTGAAAGATGAAACCGATCATCCGGTTCCGTAGTCGGCAGAGTTCGCTTTCGCTGGATCGCGCCAGATTTTTTCCGTCGATCAGGACATCGCCCCGGTTCGGAACGTCCAACGCGCCGAGCAGGTGAAGCAGCGTGCTTTTGCCCGCCCCGGACGTTCCTCGCAACGCCACAAACTCACCGCGACGCACGTCCAACGACACGCCGCACAGCACTTCCAGACTGCGCTTTTCCAGCGCGTAACTTTTGTGGATATCGGTCGCTGAGAGGAACGGTTGATCTGAACTCGTCATGAAATAATTAGTCGTTGCGCAACGCCTGAACGGGTCGCAAACGGGCGGCCGTCCACGCAGGAATAACCCCGGCCAACACGCAGATGATCAACGCGCTGCCACAAATAATGGTGATATCACCGGAATCGATCACGGCCGGCAGACGTGAAAACTGATAGGTCGACGCCGGGAACAATTCCAGGCCGGTCCATCGGTTCATCACGTCCAGAAACTCGTTGCGATATTTGAGCATCAGGATGCCCATGCCGAAACCGACCGACACGCCGACCACGCCGACCACGAAACTTTGGGTGAGAAACAGGACGACAATGCTTAACCGGCTGGTCCCGAGCGCCTTCAACATCCCGATCTCACGGGTCTTCTGAACGACGAAGGTAATCTGTGAATTCATGATGCCGAATGCGGCCACGATCATGATGAAAAACAGGATGTAGAACATCATGTTCTTCTCCACCTGCAACGCCGTCAGAATCACGCTGTTCTCCTGCATCCAGGTTGTGATGCGGTAGTGCGCGCCCAGTTTCAACTGAAGTTCGGCTTGGACCCGGCTGACCTTCATCGGATCATTCAACCGGACGGTGAGCGCGGAAACGGAGCCGTCCATGCCCAACAAACCCTGTGCGCTGCCCAGACTCATCGCGACCACGTTATAGTTGTAATCCCACATCCCGGCGTCGAAAATTCCGGTGATCAGGAAATCATCGGCGGGAACGATCTCCTCGCCCTTGCTTTCCTTCATCCGAAGAAGTGCGTGATGTGAATAGACTGCGACCCGGTCGCCGACCCGCACGCGGAGAAGACTGGCAAGGTCGATCCCCATGATCATCGAGTGCCCCGCGAGATCAGGCTCGCCGTAAACCACGTCTTTCAAGAGATCACTCACGGTCGCCTCAAACTCCGGGGCGATCCCTCGAATGATCGGGGCCTCGATCAACCCGGAGCCCGCGTCCGGCTGGGTTTCAATCATCACCTTGCTCAACACGGTCGGGGCGACACCGACCACGTCCGGATGTTCTTTCACGAGCTTCAGCACATCCTGCCAGTTGTCCAGCGGCTCCGTTCCGGCGGTTTCGAGATTCCGCTGAAAGATCTTCATGTGTGAATCGAATCCCAGCAGGCGCTCCTGCAACTGCTTGTCGAAACCAGTCATCACGCTGATCACGATAATCAGCACCGCCACGCCGAGCGTCACCCCCAACACGGAGATCAAGGTGATCACCGACACGAACGTCCTTTTCGGACGCAGGTATCGGAGGGCGAGGAAAAACTCAAACGGCAGCCGCGACATGAGCGCCGGAGGCTAGAGGAGACCGAAGCCGATGTCCACAATGCGGTTTCGCCCTGGGTGCGATTGAAAGCGTGGGGTAAAAGAAGCAAGTAATGAACGAGCCGGTGGATGAGGCGACGACCGTCGGCTCAGAATCACGTCGGAGGGTAGGGCGTGTTGCTCCGCGCGTACCATTCGAAGCCGGACAGGAATACAATGACACCAAGCGCGAGACCGTCCGGGAATCTCAAAGCCCATCGGCGGACCGCACGGAGTGACGGTCCCTACCGCCCCGCCGTGTCCCGCTCGTCGAACAGCGATACTTATAATGAGGGGCAGGATTGAGAACGGTTGTTGGAAACGGGGCCGCCCATTGATTTTTTCTCTCCACAATTTCCCTCGCACCCTCACCGCTTTTAGCGGACCAAGGCGAGCGGACCGGGAGCTGTTTGGTTCTGCTCCAAAACCGGGCGTTTTTGCCAAGGTAATGCTTGCCAAACCCGATGCCATCCCTAGATTTACCCGCCTTTGCACAGGCAGCTATGATATTGTCCAACGTTTATACATTTTTCGCACTCGCACCGGCTGCGAGCCAGCCCGGCACCCAACCAAACGCAACCGGTCAAATGGTTCAAATGCTGGGAATGATGGCGATCATGGGCTTCATGTTTTATTTTGTGCTGATCCGGCCACAGCAGAAAAAAGCCAAGGAGCACGCTGCACTTCTCAAGACCGTGAAGAGCGGCGACAAAGTGGTGACTTCCAGCGGCATCGTTGGCACCGTCGTCAACGTCAAGGATCAGATCGTCTCCATCCGCTCGTCCGATTCCAAGCTGGAGGTCCTGATCTCCTCGGTGACCGAAATCAAGGAGCGAGCGGGCGCTAAAGCAGGCGAGTGATTATTTTCTATTTTTCCAGTTCAACTTCGATTTATTCATGAAGCGTAACAATCTCTGGCGATGGGTGACAGTCCTGTTCATTGTGATCTGGGCGGTCTTTGAAATGATCCCGCCGAACGACCGTGATCTCATCACGGAATTCGAGAACATGGCGGTGAACAAGAACGACCAGTTCAGTCAAATCGTGTCGGTCGCCCGCGAAAAACAGGTGGCCCAGATCGGTTCCGAATACGCGAACCTGCTGGCCGCCGCCGGCATCACGCAGCTGACCAATTATTTCCCCCAGTACAACCCGGGCATCGATGTCAACGCCAACGCCTACATCCTGAATAAGGTCCAGCGTGAAGCCTCCGGCAAGATCCGGCTCGGCATCGACCTCAAGGGTGGCACCTCCTTCCTCCTCGGGATGAACACCGACGCCCTCAAGTCGTCCGACCCCAACGCCACCAACGAGGTGAGCGTGGCGGTTCAGGCGTTTGAGCGCGAAGCCGCCCTTTCCCAAGCAGTGGAAGTCCTGCGTCGGCGCGTCGATGCCCTCGGTGTCGCGGAACCCGTCATCCAGCCCGTCGGCGAGGACCGCATTCAGATCCAGCTGCCCGGCCTGAGCGCGTCAGAAATGGACAGCGCGCGTCAGAACATCCAGAAGGCCGCGTTTCTTGAGTTTCGTTTCGTTCATCCGGACAGCGGCTCCCTGCTGCAGCAGGGCCTGATCGTTCCGGGCTATGAGCGACTGATCGAAACGCGGGTCGACAACAACGGCAACAAATCCTCCAGCGCGCTGCTCGTCGAGCGGAAGCGGGCGTCGGGAACCATCGACGGCAAACGGGTCGAACTGAGCGGCCAGCAGGTCGTCAAGGCTTACATGTCGAGGGATCAATTCACCGGGAGTCCAGAAATTCTGTTCGAGTTCGATTCGGAAGGAGCGGATATTTTCGCTCAGGTCACCCGGGCCAACATCGGTCGGCAAATGGCCATCGTGTTGGACGGGCACCTCCAGTCAGCACCGGTGATCAACGGAGCTATCGCGGGCGGTCGCGGTGTCATTTCCGGTTCGTTCACCACCAATGAAGCAATGGACCTCGCCAATGCATTGGAGAATCCCCTGCAGGCGCCGTTGCAGATCCTTCAGGAAAGCAGCGTCGACCCGACGCTCGGGGCCGAGACCATCGCGAGCGGCATGCGCGCCGCCCTGATCGGTCTCGCGTTCGTTGTCGTGTTCATGCTGGTCTACTACATGGTCGGCGGCATGATCGCGAATGTCGCAGTCCTGCTCAACCTGATTATCCTGATGGGCGTGCTCTGCTCAATCCAGGCGACGCTCACTTTGCCCGGCATCGCCGGTATCGTGCTGACGATCGGCATGGCGGTGGACGCGAACGTCCTGATCTTCGAACGTATCCGCGAGGAATTGAAGGCGGGCAAATCTCTCCGGGGCAGCATCAATGCGGGTTACGACAAGGCGTTCGGAACGATCTTCGACGCAAACATCACGACGTTGATCGCGTCCGTCATTCTGATTTTCATGGGCACCGGCTCCATCAAAGGCTTCGGCGTCACGCTTACCATCGGTCTGATCGCGAGCATGTTTACGGCACTGGTATTCACCCGCCTGGTCTTCGACTTGCTGATCGAGAAGAACATTCTGAAAAGCCTGAAGATGCTGTCGTTCTTCGGCGATACCAAGATCAACTTCCTGAAGCTGGCGAAGCCCGCGTTCATTGCGTCCTGGCTCGTCATTTTCATCGGCATGGGATACGGAGTTTTTGTCCGTGGAGAAAATGCGTTGAACCATGAGTTCAAGGGCGGCGTGGAAATCAGTTTCGATTTTGCCGATGATAAAAAGGTCGATCAAGATCAGATCAGCGCCTCCATCAAGCAGGCTCTTGCAACGGAGCCCACCGTCCAGTATCAGACCGATCTGACCTCGGGACACGAACGGCTCGCCATCAAGACCGCGCTGATCAGCAACAAGGATGTCCCGGAAGGGAATCGAGTCGAAAGCACCATCAACCTGATTGTGAACACGCTGACGAAAGACTTCCCGTCAGCCGGGTTTAAGATGAATAGTTCGAGTTCCACGGGACCGTCAATCGGATCGGAGATTCAACGCTCCGCGATCATTTCGATCGTCATGGCACTGTTCTTCATCATGATCTACGTCGCGCTGCGCTATGAATTCAGTTTCGCACTCGGGGCCGTGCTGGCTACGCTGCACGACGTCCTCATCATGGTCGGCGTCTATCTGATGGTTGGTAAACAGATCAGCGCTCCGATGGTCGCCGCGTTGCTTACCATCGTCGGTTTCTCCATCAACGATACGATCGTCATCTTCGACCGGATTCGTGAAGATCTGAAACTGGGCGTCCGCGGTTCGTTCAAAGACTTGATGAACCAGGCGCTCAACGAAACGCTCAGCCGGACGGTGATCACTTCAGGAACCACCTTTCTCTCGGCGCTCGCTCTCTACCTCTTCGGAGGCTCGGGACTGAGCGACTTCTCGTTCTCCCTGCTGATCGGCATCATCGCCGGAACCTACTCGTCCATCTACATCGCCTGCGCGATCGTTCTCTGGTGGAACAAAGGCGAGCGCCCGATGATCGCCCAGCCGCCGACCAACGTGATCGGCGTGGATGCGCAGAGCGCCGGCGCGTGACCGCCTGAATGACGAGCATCACCGACATTACATGGCTCCATTGGACCGGGTTCATTGGAGCCGTTTTGTTTTTTCTGGCCCTCGATCTCGGGGTCTTCCATCGCAAGGCGCACGTCGTCAAATTCCGTGAAGCCCTCGGTTGGACCACGCTGTGGTTCAGCCTGGCGATGGCGTTCGCCTATTTCATCGTCCCCGCCGATTCCCGCACCGAATTTGTCACCGGCTACATCCTGGAGCTTTCGTTGTCGATGGACAACGTGTTCGTCATCGCGCTGATCTTCGGCTTTTTCAAAGTCAAACTGGAACATCAGCATCGCGTGCTGTTCTGGGGCATTCTCGGCGCCCTCGTCATGCGGGCCGTGATGATCGGCGTGGGCGCCACACTTGTGGCGCGTTTCCACTGGATCCTCTACTTCTTCGGCGGATTCCTCGTCCTCACGGGGATCAAGATGATCTTCACCGATGACGATGGCGTTCACCCCGAGAAAAACCCGGTGGTGCGACTGGTGAAAAAATTCTTCCCGGTGACGAACGAATATCACGGGCAACACTTCACCCGCCATGTCAACGGACGCCTGTTTCTCACACCGCTCGCCGTGGTGCTGGTCATGGTCGAAACCACGGACGTCGTCTTCGCCGTGGACTCTATCCCGGCGATTTTCGGCGTCACCCAGAAGACATTCATCATCTACACGTCAAACGTGTTCGCAATCCTCGGGCTGCGTTCCCTCTATTTCGTCCTCGCTGGGATGATCGAGTATTTCCACTATCTCAAATATGGCCTGTCACTGGTGCTGATCTACATCGGGGCCAAGATGCTCGCAGTCATCTGGGAGATTAAAATTGATCCAAACGTTTCGTTGATCGTTGTGGCCAGCCTGATCGGGCTGTCGGTGTTGATCTCCCTCATCGCCTCCCGAGGGGTTCGCAAACCGCCGGCCTTGGACCGATCGACAGAGTGAAAACTCCCGAGCCAAAGCAGCTGGAACCGTCTTCCGACGACGACGCCCAAGTTCATCACGAACCGTTGTCCTCGCTCCTGAAGAGACTGCTGGAGACCGAGACCGGGGACCAGCCGCTCACCGCCAACCTGCTCCTTTCACGAACCGAAGGCCGCGGCGTGTTTCTGCTGATCATCACCATCTGCCTGCCCTTCCTCCTGCCGACCCCGTTCCTCGGCCTCAGCACCCCGATGGGACTGATCATGATGACACTCGCGATACGGCATGCCCTGGAATTGCCATCCCGTCTTCCCAAAAAAATCGGTGATCGCGTCCTGCCCGAATCCTTCAAACAACGAATCCTGGGCGGCAGCATCAGAATGCTCAAGCGTCTGGAGCGCTGGGTGAAACCCCGCCGTGATCGCTGGCTCTCCTCACACCCGTCTCGTTGGATCAACTGCGGCATCATCGCCGTGCTGGCGTTCTGTCTTTGCCTGCCGCTGCCGCCGTTCATTCCGTTCACCAACAGCGTCCCGGCCATCGCCATCATTCTTCTCTGCCTCAGCATGATGGAGGAGGACGGCGTCCTGATCTGGTTTGCCTACGTCGCCGTGGTCGGCAACATCGCGTTCTTCGCGTTCCTGGTCTTCAGCATCGGCAAGATCCTTATTTATTGGAGGGAGATCTGGGAAATGGTTAAATCGCATCTATGAAGTATCGCTGGACCGTCGCGCCCGCCCAACCCGCCCTGGCTGAACTGCTGTCCGGCAAATGCCACATCTCCCCCCTGCTCGCCCAATGTCTTCTGAACCGCGGACTCAGCGAGCCGGAGGAAATCGACCACTTCCTCGAACCCCGGCTCAAGCACCTCCGCGATCCGCTGCTCATCCCCGACATGGGCGCCGCCGTCGACCGCCTGTTTGTCGCACGGGAACGCAGCGAGTCCATTGTCATCTTCGGCGACTACGATGTGGATGGAGTCACGTCCACGACATTGCTGCTGGAGGTTTTCAAAGCGCTGGGCTGGAAGGTAAATTTTTATCTGCCCCACCGTTTTGACGAAGGCTACGGACTCAGCCAGGACGGCGTGTCGAACTGCCTAGAAAAATTTTCCGTCGACCTGTTGCTCGCGGTCGATTGCGGATCAACCGCCACCATCACCATCCAGTGGCTGCGCGAAAAGAACATCGACACGATCGTTCTCGATCACCATCAGGTCTCCTCCCCTGCACCACCGGCGGTCGCCCTGGTGAATCCACAAACCGCGGCTGCGAATGAGCCATCGTTTCGTGAACTTTGCTCCGTCGGACTCGCCTTCAAACTCGCGCACGCGCTCGTCAAGCGCGGACGTGAACTAGGGATTGCCACCGCGGTCGACTACGACCTCCGTCTGCTACTGGATCTCGTCGCACTCGGAACCATTGCCGACATCGTGCCGTTGACCGGCGAAAACCGAATTCTCGTCAGCACCGGTTTGCAACGAATCAACACCACGATCCGGCCCGGGCTCGTCGCGCTGAAGGAAGTCGCGCGCACCGGCGAGGAGATCAAACCGCACGAAGTTGGATTCCAACTTGCGCCGAGGCTCAACGCCGCCGGCCGGATGGAAAATGCGTCGGAGGCGTTGGAACTTCTTATCTCGGACAATCTTGATGACGCCCGCCGAATTGCGGAGAGCCTGGACAGCCGCAATCGCGAACGGCAGACCGTTGAACGAAGCATCAGCGACGAAGCCTCCAGTCAGGTCCGCGCCCGGTTCGATCCGGAGCGCGATTACGTGATCGTCGAAAGCGGCCTTTACTGGCACATCGGCGTGGTCGGCATCGTCGCCTCACGGGTGCTCCGGGAATTCTACCGTCCAACGTTCATCATCGGCGGCGAGGGGGAAGAATGGCGCGGGTCGGGCCGGAGCATTGAGGGCTTCGACCTGGCGGCTGCATTGCGCGAATGTGATGATCTGCTTGTCCGCCACGGAGGTCACGCGATGGCCGCAGGAATCTCGGTCCATCCGGACCGGATCGACGCGCTTCGGGATCGGCTCAACGGAATCGCCCGCCGCACGATCAAGCCGGAACAACTTCAACCCCCGCTGAGACTGGACTGCCTGGTTCAAGGCGACGACCTGACCCTCGATCGATTGCACGAACTCGACCGGCTTCTCCCCACCGGCCAGTCAAATCCCCACATAAAACTGTACCTCGCAAACATTTCGCTCGCCCGTGCGCCGCGACGGATCGGCCACGACGGACGCCATGTGAAACTGCAGGTCACCGACGGACGCCGGGAATGGGATGCGATCTGGTGGGATGGGGGGAATGAGAATTGGCCCGTCGGAACGTTCGATCTCGCATTCACCCCGGAGATCAACGAATACAAGGACCAGACCCGGATCCAGTTGCGGATCCACGACTGGCGACCGGGCCGCCAGTCCGGATAGCCGGCCCATTCAACAAAAAGCCCGGCTGGTTTCCCAGCCGGGCTTTTCTCAGATTTTCAGGAGCCTACGCGCTGCCCAGCTGATCAATCAGCGTGATCAACGGAAGGAATAGCGCAATGACGATGCTGCCGACGATCACGGCGAGGAACACGATCATGACCGGTTCGAGCAGGGATGTCATCGCCGTCACGGCGTTGTCCACCTCTTCGTCGTAGTTATCGGCGATCTTCATCAACATCTCCGGGAGCGCACCGGTCTGTTCGCCGACGTCCACCATGGAAACGACCATCGGCGGAAACACCTTGCAGGCTTCGAGCGGGGCGGTGATCGTCTCGCCCTCCTTCACGCTTTCATGAATCTGGGCGACCGCGTTTCCGATGACGACATTTCCAGCCGTCTCCTTGACGATGGTCAACGCCTGCAAAATCGGCACACCGGAACTGACCAGCGTTCCCAGCGTCCGCGTGAATCGCGCGATGGCGACCTTGCTGATCACGGACCCGAGGACCGGCATCTTAAGCTTGAACGAGTCGATCATCCTCCGACCGAACTTTGTTTTCTTGAAGAACGTCAGGAAGAGGAAGAAGCCAATCACGCCACCGATAACGGCCAGAAAATTATGGGCGACCGTGTCACTGATGCCCAGCACGAATTCAGTAAATGCGGGGAGTGGCGCGCCATTCAGCATCTCTTCAAATATGGACTTGAAGCGAGGGACCACCCAGACCAGCAAAATGGCCAGAATGCCGACGGCGACAATCATCACCGCGACCGGATAGAACATGGCCGTTTTGACCTTGGCCTTGATCTTTTCCGCCTTTTCCATGAACTCCGCGAGACGTGCCAGAACGATTTCCAAAACACCACCAAGCTCACCCGCCTTCACCATGTTGACGAACAGACGGTTGAAGATCTTGGGGTGTTGCGCCAGACCCTCGGAGAAAGTGCTGCCACCTTCGATCGATATGGCCAGATCGTTGATGATGCGACGGAGGGTGGGATTCACCTCCTGCTTCTCCAGAACGCGCAAACCGCGCAGCAGGGGCAGACCTGCGTCGACCAGCGTTGCGAGCTGCCGGGTAAATACCGAGAGGACCTTGCTCTTGACCCGTCCCGACAGAAACGGGATGTTGATCTCCATCTGGCCGCCCTTTTTCTTCCCTTTAGCTCCGCCCTTGGCGGCTTTGGCCTTGCCCTTGTCCTCGACCACCTTGGTCGGGAAATACCCCATTTCCTTGAGTCGGTTGATGGCTTCGTTCTGGCTGGCAACGTCGAGGGTTCCCTTCGTCTCCTTGCCCCGCGAATCCATCGCTACGTAACTATATCTTGGCATTGTCTTTCCTTTCTCAGGTGTACTTCACGACTTCTTCAATGGTGGTCTCGCCGGCAAAAATACCGCGCAGACCGTCTTCACGTAAGGTTATCATGCCCAGTTCGATCGCCTTCTGGCGAAGCACGACCGTCGGGGCGCGCTCGTTGATCATGTTCCGGAGGATATCATTCACCACGAGTAACTCATAGATTCCTTTTCGCCCCAGATAACCGCTATCGTTGCACGACGAGCATCCGCGCCCGTAATAGAAGACCTTCTCGCCGATGTCGTGCGGGGAGAGGTTCAACGTGTCAAGCTGGCTTTCGGTGGGTTCGAACGGCGTACGGCACTTCTTGCAGACGGTGCGAACGAGCCGCTGGCCCAGCACGCCCATCAGCGTGGAGGAGATCAGGAACGGCTCGACCCCCATGTCAACAAGACGGGTCACCGCACCGGGCGCGTCGTTCGTGTGCAGCGTGCTCAGCACCAAGTGACCGGTAAGAGATGACTGAACCGCGATCTGCGCTGTTTCCAGATCCCGCATTTCCCCGATCATGATGATGTCGGGATCCTGACGGAGGAAGCTGCGGAGCGCCCGCATGAACGTCATGCCGACGGCCTCATTGACGGCGACCTGCATGATCCCCTCCACATCATACTCGACGGGGTCCTCTGCCGTCAGCAGCTTCACCTTGATGTCGTTGATGTGGTTGAGGCAGGCGTAAAGCGTGGTGGTCTTGCCGCAACCGGTCGGACCGGTGATCACAAAAATGCCGTTGGGCTGGGCGACCGCCTCCTTTACGTATTCGTTGATAAACTCAGGAAAGCCGAGCACCGAAAGATCCAGTTTGACAGAATCGCGATCTAGAACACGAAGCACCACCGATTCACCAAACTGGGTGGGCAGAGTCGAGATACGAAGATCAATCCGACGGTCGGCCATGTTGAAACTGATGCGGCCGTCCTGCGGAAGCCGGCGCTCGGAGATGTTCAGATTTGCCATCACCTTCAAACGGGAGATGACGGGTACTGACAGGTGCTTCGGCGGCGGCGTCATTTCATACAGGGCACCGTCCACACGATAGCGGATCTTGAACTCGTCTTCGAACGGCTCGAAGTGAATATCACTCGCCCGGTCTTTCACCGCCTGCATCAGGACAAGATTCACGAATTTCACGATCGGCGTTTCATTCGCCAGATCCATGACGTTTCCGCCCCCCTCCTGCACATCCTCGATCTCCTTGGCGAAATCCTCATTGGCACCGAGCTCGTTAAGAATTTCTTCGAAACCAGCGCCGCCCAGCTCGTCGGAATAATGCTTGTTGATCGCCTGCAGGACTTGGTCTGGATCCGCGACCACCAGCTGGATCTCCTTGCCGATGGTGAACCCGATTTCATCCACGATCTGGGGATTCAGCGGATCGGACAGGGCCACCCGCACAACAGAATCGAAGACCGCCACCGGAAGGCAAAGATTCATTTTTGCGACATCCGCCGGGATGGACTTGAGAACTTCGGGCGTCAGGTCGGCGTCGTTAATTTCCACCACCTCGGTGCCGAGGTGTTCGGCGATCAGCTGCAGCTGGGTGTAGGTATCGACAAACCCCATGTCGTTCAGTATACCTCCGATCGCTTTGCCGGTACGGTTATGTTCCTCGCTGACCTCCTCAAGCTGAAGGTCATCGATCAGATTGCGCTCGCGAATGAGCGCCAACAACGGATCTGATGCTGCGTCTGCCATAATTTTCGTTAATGCTCCTCAACCTTTTGTTCTTCTTCCTCGGCTGCCTCTTGCGGGTCTTCTTCGGGAGTGTTTCCGGACTCGAGATCGAATTCCTGAAGTTTCAGCAATATCGTGGAAGGGTCATAGGATTTGGTAAGAACCTCTTCGCGCGAAATCAACCCTTCACGGTACTTTCCCATAAGGCAACCATCCAAGGTCACCATTCCGTATTTGGCACCGGTCTGAATGTCAGAATTGATCCGGAATGTCTTGTTATCACGAATTAGCGCGGCGATCGACGGAGTGTTAATCATGATCTCGAAGACCGCCACCCGGCCCGGCTTGTCCGCGCGGGGCAACAACAGCTGTGAAATGACCGCCTGAAGCACGGTGGACAACTGGATGCGGACCATTTCCTGTTGGTTCGTCGGAAACGCCTGAGTGATACGGTCGATGGTTTTTGCCGCGCCGGTCGTATGCAGCGTTCCGAACACCAAGTGACCCGTTTCCGCCGCCGTAATGGCCGCTTCCATCGTTTCAAGATCTCGAAGCTCACCAACGAGGATCACGTCCGGGTCCTGCCGCAAGGCACGGCGCAGCGCCTCGGCGAAGTTCGGCACGTCCACGTTCACTTCGCGCTGGGTCACCACCGCCTTCTTGTGCGTGTGATAATACTCGATCGGATCTTCAACCGTAATCAGATGCGCCTCGTCACGCTCTTCATTGATCATGTTGATCATGGACGCGAGCGTCGTCGTCTTGCCGGACCCGGTTGGGCCGGTGACAAGAATCAAACCACGCGGTCGCCAACAGAGATCCCGAATGGTGGCCGGCGGCATTCCTATCTGCTCCAAGGTGAGCAACTTGGTGGGAATCTGCCGGAGAACCATGGCGAAATTGCCTTTTTCCTTGAACACACTGACCCGAAAACGCGCGGCGGTGCCGAAGGCGAAACCGAAGTCAGCCCCGCCCCGTTCACGGACTTGCTGGATGTGATCTTCGGAAGTGATGCTGCGCATCAGTTCTTCCGTATCCTCGGACTTCATGAGCGGGCCGTCCACGCGATGAAGGATACCGTGCAAACGAATGACCGGAGGAATGCCCACGCGAATATGCAGATCCGAGGACCCCTCGGAGACCACCAACTGCAGCAGATCAGACATTGAATAAGACATGGCAATTAAATCAGTAACTGGATTCAGGTTTGAACGCACATGCGGACACCGGCTCTAATCCTCGGCATCTCCCACTGTGGCCCGCAGCACTTCCGCAGGCGAGGTGAGCCCGGCGAGCACCTTGCGGGCACCGTCCTGCCGGAGTGACCGCATCCCCATCTCCAGCGCTCGCACCCGGAGAACCGCGGACGGAACTTTTTCGTAGATGAGTTTGCGAGCTTCGTCATCGATGACAAATATTTCAAATATTCCGAACCGTCCGCGGTGACCGGTCCCGTTGCAATTACTGCAACCGGCACCCCGCTTGAACGTTGCGTCTTTTCTGGAGGCCAGATCGATGCCGATCGCCAGCAGGTCCTTGTCCTCGGGTTCGTAGGGGGTGGTGCATTGTTTGCAGATTTTGCGAACCAGTCGTTGCGCCATGAGGCAACGGGTTGACGACGCAACTAGGAATGGTTTGACCCCGATGTCGATCAAACGTGTCACGGCACTTGGCGCATCATTGGTGTGAAGCGTTGAAAACACGAGGTGACCCGTCAGTGAAGCGTTGATCGCGATCGTGGCGGTCTCAAGATCACGAATTTCCCCAAGCATGATCACGTTGGGTGCCTGACGCAGCATGGACCGCAGAGCCGCAGAGAACGTCATCCCGATCGCATGCTTCACCTGCACCTGGTTGATGCCCGCCAGGATATACTCAACGGGATCCTCAACCGTGATGATCTTCCGGTCCGGCCGATTGATGAAGTTGAGAACAGAGTAGAGCGTTGTCGTTTTCCCGGAACCGGTCGGACCCGTGACGAGAAGAATGCCGTCGGGCAGTCCGATCACGCGCTCGAACGTCTGCTGATCGTCCGTAAAGAAGCCCAGTTCAGGCAGACCCAATTTCAAACCTTCTTTGTCAAGAATACGCATGACGATCGACTCGCCATGGTTTGTCGGAAGACAGGCCACACGAAGATCGATGGTCTTGCCGCCGACCTGGGATTGAATGCGTCCGTCCTGTGGAATCCGTTTCTCGGATATCGACATGTTGGACATGATCTTCAGGCGGCTGATGATCGGAAGCTGAAGGCGCTTTGGCGGCCCCTTCATTTCGTGAAGAACGCCGTCAATGCGGTAGCGCACGCGGAATTTTTTCGCGAGCGGTTCCAGATGAATATCCGACGCACGCATCTTGAACGCCTCCACGATCAGGGTGTTCACAAGTTTGATGATCGGCGCGTCCGCGTCGACGGCCGAGCCGTCGTCGTCTCCCAGCGATCCAATGATCCCGATGTCGACCTCACCCTCGGTGATGTCCTGGATCATGTTGGAGAGCTCGTTTGATTCCTGCCCCCCGTAGTATCGATTCAGGGCTTCCTGAATCTCCTCTTCAGAGGTGACCCGGAGCTCGACGTGCGTTCCCAGCGCGACCTGAATCGCGTCAATGGTGTCGAGGTCGGATGGATCCGAGATCGCCACGCCGATACTGCCCTCATTGACGAACACCGGCACGGCATTGAACTTCTTGGCAATGTGACGGGGAAGTGCGGCAATCACCTCGTCGGACAGATCCATTTCGCGCAGGTCGATCATCTCCGCACCAAAGTGCATCGCCTTGCCACGGGTGACATCAGCCGGCTGAAGCACCCCTGCCGCAACAAGCGTATCCACCAACCCCTCGCCCTTGCTCTCGGCCTCGCCGCGGAACTGCTCCACCTGCTCGGCGTCGACAGTTCCGAACTCTATCAAAGTATCTAATAAATAATCGTCTCTAGCGGCCACAAATCACCTCACGTGCTGCATGGTTTAGACATTGGATGCGGGCGGAGTGTTACTTTTCGGATGATCGTTGTCAAACTGTGGCCCACTATTTGTGAAAAAAAGAATTCCGCACTCGAATTGGCTTCGGGAATCCCAGTCGGTTGAAGAAGTGGTGCACCCATCAGGAATCGAACCTGAAACCTTCTGATTCGTAGTCAGATGCTCTATCCAATTGAGCTATGGGTGCACTCAGGGCCGGAAAACCTAATGACGACTCCGCGCCGGTGCAAGCCATTAATTCGTCAAATCATTGACGTGTTTCGCGCCCGGATTCGCGCCCGCAATCATGTTCGTGCTGAAGCTTTTTTCATCGCCTCTCCACCGCGTTTCCTCTACTCACTTCCGCCATGCCGGTCATCGAAGTCAACGGGCTGTCCAAGCACTATCGCACCTACAAAAAGCGCCCCGGATTCATGGGCGCGATTCGCGGCCTGGTTCAACGCGACTACGAGACTGTCGATGCCGCGCGGGAGATTTCCTTTCAAGTTGAACGCGGCGAACTGGTCGGGTTCCTCGGCCCGAACGGAGCCGGCAAGACCACGACTTTGAAGATGCTTAGCGGACTGCTCTACCCTAGCGCTGGTTCCGCAAACGTATTGGGCTACGTTCCGTGGGAACGCGAGGACAACTACCGTCGGCAGTTCGCGCTGCTGCTCGGCCAGAAAAACCAGTTGTGGTGGGATCTGCCCGCCCGCGAATCATTGGAGCTCAACGCCCGCATCTACGGCATCCCGCAAGATCAATTCGCGAAAACCGTCGACGAACTCACCCACTTGCTGGACGTCTCGGAGAAGCTCAACATCAGCGTGCGTGAACTCTCGCTCGGTGAACGCATGAAGATGGAATTGATCGCCGCCCTGCTCCATCGTCCGAAGGTTCTGTTCCTCGATGAACCGACCATCGGCCTCGACGTGGTTTCCCAGAAAACGGTCCGCGAATTTCTCAAGGATTACAACGTCCGCGAGAAGACCACGATCATGCTGACCAGCCATTACATGGCCGACATCCAGGAGCTCTGCAAACGCGTCATTATCATTGATCACGGGAAGCTGTTTTTCGACGGACCACTGAACGCCGTGATCGACCGGTTTGCCGACTTCAAGATCATCACCATCACCTGCGATGGGGCCGAGGATTGTTCGAAGGAAAGTCTGACGCGCTACGGCGAACTGATCGAGCAGGCTCCCGGAATGATCCGATTACGGGTCAAGCGCGACCGGGTTGTCCCCACGTGCAAGGCGCTCCTCGATGAATTGAAAGTAAACGACATTGATATCAAGGAAGTGCCCATTGAAGATATCGTGCGAAGAATCTTCTCCGACAAGAAAAACGAACGCTCCGCCAGCTCAAACATTCCAGCCGCGACTGGCCACGATATTTGAACCACTCACGGCATCCGCACCCGGCGAGAGAAGATATTCAACCACGCCAGCAACTTCTTCATAACTGATATTCACCTTCATGCCCGGTTGGTCGAGATCCACACTGTTCGGAAGCACTCCCGGGGAAACCACATTACAAGTGAGTCCCGAGGTTTGATTTTCTCGCGCAATGGTTCGCGCAAGCAGAACCAATCCGTGTTTGCCTATATAATAACTGGTCGATTCCGGTTTCGCCCGAAGATGTTCCGCCGCAGAGTCACCAACAAAAACCACCCGTGAGCGTTCGTGGGTTCTCAACTGTCCGGCGAAAGATCGCCATGCGTAGAACCCAGCATTCACCGTCGAATCCATTTCTAACCGCCATGTTTCCGGGTCCATGTCATCCAGCGGTTTCATACTAAAATGGCCGGTGGTGTGAACGAGCGCGTTACACTCGGCAACTGCTCCGCTCACCCTTGTCGCCATCGCATCAACCTGGTCCGGATCGGTCACGTCGAATTGCACCGGCAAAACCCAATTGCCCCTCGCCTGCACCGCAGCAAACAGAGACTCCGCCTCCGCTCCAGAGTTCCGCCAACCGAACACCACATTGTAACTTGCTGCGAAATGGGTCACCAAATGCCGTCCCAACCCGCGACTCCCTCCGGTGATCACCATCGTCGGCCTTGCAACCACGGGTGTACCCGCACGCTTCAGGAAATCATCATTAGTTGCGAAAAATCTATCGGCCATAGGTGACACGAACGGTTTGGCAGTCCGGATTGTTTGTCAACACCGTCAAAAGCACCTCCAACAGTTCTCCGCACCCTCGGCACCCCTGTCGTGAACTGCCCCACACCACCTGAAAAATATCAACTCACCTACCGAAAACAGATTCAAATAAACCCTCGTCCAATGACGTCCAAAGCACTACTTTCACATGAAAATGACGTCGATTGAACGAACCATCAATGTGACTTGGCGCCACCAGGTGCATTTCACGCAGGACGTGTTTACGCCGTCCAATCCGGTTTTGCGCGATGTCATGTGCGACTGCACCGACCGGCGTCCGCACAAGGCCATGATCGTCGTCGACGAATCGGTTGCCCGCACCAACCCAAGTTTTGTCGGACAGATCGAACGCTACTTCGCGTCATATCCGGACGACCTGGAATTGGTTGCCCCCCCGATCATCATCGAAGGTGGCGAGCGCACGAAAAATTCCTATTTTCATGTCTCCGAAATCCAGTCACCGATGGACCGGTTTCACATCGATCGACACTCATTCGTCATCGCCATCGGCGGGGGCGCGATTCTCGACATGGTCGGACTCGCCGCGTCGACCGCCCATCGCGGCGTTCGCCATATCCGCATTCCGACGACCACGCTCTCACAGGACGATTCCGGTGTCGGCGTGAAGAATGGCATCAACGCGTTTGGAAAAAAGAATTTCATCGGCACCTTCGCCCCGCCGTTCGCCGTCATCAACGACTTCAAACTGCTCGACACGCTCCCTGATCGCGAGAAGCGCAACGGCTATGTCGAAGCCGTAAAGGTCGCCTGCATTCGTGACCGGGAATTTTTTGAGGAGATCGAGCAGAACGCCGATGAGCTTCGGAAATTTTCCGCCGGTCCGATGAAGCGGCTGATCTATCGCAGTGCCGAGCTGCACATGAATCACATCGCCAACTCCGGCGATCCGTTTGAGTTTGGTTCCGCTCGCCCGCTGGATTTCGGACACTGGGCTGCGCACAAACTGGAGCAACTTTCCGAATACAAAATCCGACACGGTGAAGCCGTTGCCATCGGCATTGCCCTGGATGTCATCTACGCCCGCGACATTGGAATGCTGGATTCTGCTTCAACCGACCGCATTCTCGATCTGCTGGAGAAACTCGGTTTCGAACTGTTCGCCAACGAACTGCTCTACGAAGATTCCGACGGCAGCTTGAACGTCTTAAATGGCCTCGAAGAATTCCGCGAACATCTCGGTGGCGAACTGACCATCACCCTGCTCGCAGAGATCGGACAAGGCGCCGAAGTTCACGAGATCAACATCCCCAAAATGTTGAAGGCAATGTACCAGCTGAAAGATCGTTTCGAAAGACGCAGCAAGATCATCAAAACCCAGCAGGCGATCTGAGCCGGTTGGGTTTTCTTCACCACGGAGACGCCGAGTGCATGGAGTTGGGGGTGGGAACGAATCAGGAATCAGTGAGACAGTATTCAGTGGCTGCGGTTTCTATGGACTGCCCCGCAGATTTTCAGCCCCCACCGATTCCTAGTCTTAATCTTCATCGTAACCCGAAAGATCGAGCCCCCACATGTAGGATTGCTGAATCACATCCGAACCGTTGATCTCCGCGACCAGATTCCAACCGTCGTAAACGAACCGCACATCCTCGTCCGCCACCCATGCGCTGCCGTTCCAGTCATACGTCTTCTTCCGGATGCGACGCCCGCGATAATCGTATTCGTAATCCAGCTTCTTTTCTCCCCGTGAGAGAGTCGGTTTAGAACGTGTCGTGACGCGCGAATTCATGATTGTTAATCGGCACCCGCTGACGCCCCGCCGTCTTTCTCTCACGGGGCAAGCCGCCGTCGGCACCGTGAAGAGGCTCTGTTGTGAGATCAACCGGTTCTCCGCGTCCCAGACGTTCATCCACTGGCCGTCCATCACGAGATTCCCGTCATCGTCATGGGTGTAAACCACCGGCGTCTTGGCCGTGTAGACAAACCCCGTGCTGCTCGTCGAGCTGCCCCCCAGCGTCGCCACGATGTCCACCTGCTGCCACACCGGATTCGATCCGTTGCCCACCGTCAACGCCTTCTGGAAATACTCGTTCTTGCGATACGTGCTCTGCGTGTTTACCCCGTGAGATAACTCTTCATTCGATTCTTCAAGAAACGCTTGCCCCATGAACTCTTGAGATACTTCTCCCGCCTTGTGGCATCTTGTTGCGAACGACATGCCTCGTAGTAAACCAGCTCCATCGGCAATCGGTTCTTTGTGGAAACAACCCGTCCCGCGCCGTGCGCGGCAATCCGGGCCTTCAGATCGGCGGAATAACCCACGTATAGATTTCCATCCTTTTGACTTCGCAGGACGTAAACATAATGAAACTTTAAATTCATCTGACATCTGTTTGAATAAGGTGGCAGGTGAAAACGGAGCCAGTGAATAAGCTTGAAAAAGGGATGGAGGCGGGGTTCCAAAGAAACCCTGAAAGCGACGAGAACCATGCCGAAACGAAACAAGAGACGAACCCTGACCCCGC
>Ga0209390_10002218_pt1 | contig 34787 bp, 25 predicted proteins | sample BON01_FD_187212 | JGI IMG/M metagenome (GOLD analysis project Ga0209390, IMG submission 187212) | Freshwater microbial communities from Lake Bonney liftoff mats and glacier meltwater in Antarctica - BON-01 (SPAdes) (version 2) | ecosystem: Environmental > Aquatic > Freshwater > Ice > Glacier...
GTCGCATGAAGTATGACGAATACCTGAAAGCTGGCTATCCCATCGCGACCGGTGTGATCGAAGGTGCCTGCCGTCATCTGGTGAAAGACCGCATGGAACGAAGCGGGATGCGGTGGTCCGTCGAGGGCGCACAACCGATGCTGCACATCCGAGCGATCCACCAGTCTCCCGATCGCGGCGATTTTTATGACGTCCGGATCAAGACCGAATTACAATCCCTCTACCCTCACAAGTCACTCATCAAAAACTACAACCCTTGCCCCGCCTAAACCTGCGGCATGCCAGCCACACCCAAACTTTTCTGCCTTTCCTTTCCAAAGCATTTACTCCGTCTCTGCTCTGCTGCGATCTGCGAATGAACGCCATTCCTCTTCCAGTTGATTCAGTTTCATTGTGAACACCTTCTGAACTCGTTCGACTGGTTGAGACTTCGCCTTTCGCTGGCTGGCAATTGAAGTATTGATCTGCCTTTGCTCGTCCAGTCCCGCGACCAGTGCGCCACGTTTGGCCTGATCGTAAAACGCATCGCGACGTTGTTCGGCGTCTTTGCCGATGAATGTATCGTGGAGCGGGTGTTTTGAGACTCGCTTGCCTTCTTTGGCTCGATCGTATTCCGATACCGGCCAGATCTTTGCATGATTGCGGTCGATCAGTAAATCTTCTGTGAGGTAAAGCAGAATCTGGACGCGAACATCGTGTGGCACGTAGTAGCCTTCAACTCGTTCCAGCTTAGCGTCGTCTTTGGACTTCGCCACAGCAAACGATTCCGGCGTCCAGAGGAGTTCCGCATTGCTGGCCCGGTTGCCGCCGGAACGAAAAATGATCTGATCAACTTCGAGGTGAAACTGATACTTTGGTTGTACACCACCGTCGATTTGTGCGGAGTCGGTCGGTTGCTGGCGAGACGCGGTATGGAACCTCCGACGTCGCGTTGAAGTTGCAGCAGAGGCGAGTAGCCGCACGCACACGTCAGCGAACTGACGCCGAACGACTGGTCGTTCCGGAGTGCGGCGACAAGTGCCAGGCGATCGAGACTATTCAGTCCATCGGCGGAGATGTAGGCCACAAGAAACCGGCACACGTCGGCACGCTGCAAATCAGAATTCAGCCTGTCGCGATAGTCAGTTGCACCCAGTTGTTCACTGAGAAAGTCCATGTGTCGGTTCCCGGTAATCTAATCGGCCATGCGCGAGTTTCTTCGTTTAACGGCTAGCCGAAGGCGTCGGTTTTCTGGTAATTCGCCTACGCCTACGGAGGCCGCGGGAAAATGTTTCAGGGGCAATGGGGTGTTAGTTGCGTGGTTGGGCTTCAAATCGCGTCACTCTTCGTTTGAGTGTTCATTAGATGGCATCTGTGGCCAGGCGCGGCGACGCGCCGCAGCTAGATGATTGCGAAGCCGGTTTCTTTTTCAAGCAGTCGCAGCATTCGATTCAGATTATGAACTGTTCCCTCGATCAACTTTTGAACCTGCACTCGGACCAGCCCGCGATAGCGGGCTCGCCGACCTCCGTGACGGTTCACAAGTTCGCCAAGCCGGCGTTCGACCCGGGGATGTTCCGACTTCACCGCTGCGTATTCCGCCGTCAGCTTTCGTTGCCGCAGAATTTTATATTCGGGTTCGTAGTCATTGAGCGTCGCCGTTCTGCCGTGCTTCTGGTTCGCCGCGATACACTGCTTCATCAGCGGGCATGCATCACAGATTTCCTTTGCGAAACGAAAACCCGTCGAGTGACGTCCCTCGTCGCGCTGTCGATACTGAGACGTATGACCAGCCGGACACGTCGCGTGAGATCCGTCTTCGCTGAACTCAAAATCCTGATTTGTAAACCGACCACCGTTGGACGGCTCTTTGGGAGGAACGAACGCTGTGATGCCGCGCGATTCCAGTTCGCGAATCAGACCACCGTCGAAACCTGCACCGTCAATCGAGATCTGCTCGATCGAATTTTCATGAGCTGTCTGTTCCTGGGCCAGCAGATTCAGTGTGTCGGCCATTTCGTTTCCGTCAGCGGGCAAGACGTCAATCGCGGTGAACAATTCGCTGTCCGCATCGATCAGGACATCGACGAAATAGCCATCGTAATATTCTCCATGTTTGCCTCGCCGCGCATCCGGATCGACGATGCTGCGAAGCTTTCCAGACGCCTGCGGATTATCATGGCCGTTCAGGGCTTTCTGAGAAATTTCAATGGTTTTTTGCAGCGTTTGCCACGTCGTGTTCGAATCTGCATCTTCAGGAAGTGGAAGCTTCGTGGCCCATTCCAGAATGTCTCGCAGATGTTCGACGCGGGCCACAAGGCGCGCTTCATTGCCCTGAGAATCCGTCGTGGTGCGAATCACTTCCACGCGAGCACGTTCACCCATAACACAGTCGGCGGCGAAGCGTTCGGCAGCCGTCAGCAGTTTGTTGCGAGCCTGTGCAATCAACTGCAGGCCGGCGGGGATCGCGATGTCGGCCAGCACGTGCGTGGCGTCCTTGATCCGCAGCCGATCCTTCACCAGCCCATGGCCGCGAGCCTGGCTGAGCAGCGCGTGAAAGACTGCTTGATGTCCTTCCACACCCAGCCGACTTCGAAAGCCTCGCAGCGTCCTGGCGTCCGGCAGATGATCATTGCGTCCCAGCCCGAGAAACATTCGATGGGCAATGTCCGTCTTCGCTTTCGCAAACACCTGGCGATCGGACAGTCCGTCATGAAACATCAGCAGCTCAAGCTTCAGACAAAGAATGGGCTCAACCGCCGGGCGGCCCTCATCGCTGAAATGATGCTCAATGGATTTCCGCAATGCCAAAAAATCCACACGAGCATCGGCTCGGTGAGTCCAGTGATCATACGGTACCAACTGATCAAACAGAACTCGGTCGTCGTACGAAAACACCGGAGCCTGGTATGCGTTCAACATCGGAGTCCTTTCCGAGTATGACACGGCCTGAAAAACTAAACCCCTATTGTGATCAAATTACCAAAAAACTCATACACCTTTTCCCGCAGCCTCCTACGGCTCGCCGTTAAACGAATTATGCTCGATAACTTGTCCAAGTGTGCTTACAGTTCGCCTTTGAAATGTCGCCGCGTTGCGGCAAACGTTGTGGCTTGAGAGACTTGAAGTAATCGTCGCTAACTCGCTTGCTGTTGCCGAAATGAAGGTAAGCGGAAGAAACATTCCCTACGAATATGAACCGAACCCCGCTGTCACTAAAGGTCGGAGTGTTGTGGTCGCCGTCGGTGATTGTTTCACAGACGTCGGCAAGTCGGCGGACTCCGACACTTTGACAAAGTCGGCGATACCTCGCTTCAATCATTGAATGAGAGAGTGCTCCGCATTCCTCGGCGGCTTGCTGGCGGAGGGTGCGGGCCTCGTGAATTTTGGGCGGCCAGTTCCTCAATCCGCGCCACCACCCGCCACCACCCGCCACCACCCGCCAACGGCGGCAGCGGGATTTCTTGAGCGAGGAATTTGCCCTCTTGAAGGTACCGTCGATTCGTGGTTCCTTCGCTGGCACGAACGCAGAACTCCACAAAAAGCGGCGTCTTCCTCAAGTAGTCAAAGAATGCCGACGACAAGCGAGCGTGATCGGCATCGAACGCCCAAAAGTTTCCGGTGATGATCGCGTTGTCGCACTCATCAGCGAGGAGGCCGAAAGCGCCGTTGCGAGCGTCGATTTTTTTAAGGAACCAACTGACCAGCACGCGCGAGGAATTGTCTCTTTGTTCCGATTTCAAGTCCAACCAATCGGTCTCGCAGGACAATGCCTTTGCCGTTCAATCGAATTGTGAGTCTCGCGTAAGTCTGCGAGTCGTCAATCAGGACTTCATTCTTCACACGTGTCAGGACGTCGCCAAGTCGCACCATCGGCCAGCGGGCCGGCTGAGGCATTGAGACACCCCGCTCGCCGCGAGGTTGGTTGATCGGTTTCATCGCTTCCTCCGAGTCGTCACGGTATCGCGGCGGGATTCGAGTTGTTTACGGGTGCGGTCCATTTCGGCGGCGAGCAGTTTTTCGTCGGGGAGCACTGTCTTGTATTCGGCCGCCAAGACTTTGTTGGGCAGGTTGTCCAGTGCGTAACGGACGACCGCTTCGTCTTTGTAGGTGCAGAGAATCAGGCCGACCGGCGGGTTTTCATCGGCGTGAGTCCAATGTTCAGCGGCGTAGTTCAGGTACAGGTGCATCTGCCCGGCATCGGCATGCGTGAACCGACCGAGCTTAAGATCAATCACCACCAGACACTTCAATCGGCGATGAAAGAAAAGCAGGTCCAACCGATACCACTCGTCGCCAATCCGCAGGCGCCTCTGTCGCCCCACAAACGTGAAGTCGCCTCCCAACTCCAACAAGAATTGCTCCAGCCGCACGATCAACGCCTCTTCAGGATCGTTTTCGGAGTATTCATCCTTGAGGCCGAGGAATTCCAGTACGAACGCGTCCTTGATTTCTTCCTCCGGCGAAACAGCATCTTCCGGCTTTGCCTTCTGGCCGTTGGCGAGCATCGCCGCCTTGTTTCGAGACAACGCGGTTCGCTCGTAAAACTGACTGTCGATCTGTCGGTCGAGTGGCTTCACGGTCCATCCGCCACGCAAGGCTTCTGCTTCGTAGAAGACTCGTGCTTCGGCGGATCGAGTTCGTTTGACCAAATGGACATAATGTGTCCACGGGAGCGGGAATGCTTTCGCCACTTCGGCCAGATTCAATTTCCGAATCGCTGATTCGGATTTCTTTGTCGGGTCGGCATCGCCCGAAATCCGAATCAATGATTCGGATTTGCTCCCAGGGGATTGAGAGAGCTTCGTTGGCGGATAGTTGAGGTAAAAACTGCGGAAGAGTTCCAGGTTATCCACGCCAAACCCGCGGCCAAATCGGGAAGTCAAATCGCTCGAGAGACTCTGGAGCAGTGCCTTGCCGTACTCGGCGCGGCTACGGCCGCCCTGCTCGTACTCGACGAGCCGTCGCCCCATTTCCCAATATGTAGCGGTCATAATACTGTTCACCGTGCGGGCCGCAGCGCGACGAGCGGTATTCAGCAGTTCCACCAGATCTGACAAGACCTCGTCATATCCCGGCGTCGTGACGGTCTGAACCTTCTTGTGGTTTGCCTTTTTCTTCATTCGGTCGGGCCCTTCGCAAGCAACGCCTGAATGTTGGCCATGATCTCCGTGATACGCTGTTCCTTTTGCAAAATGCTGGCCGCGAGTTGCTCGGGCGGCAGGTGAGCGATATCTTCTTTGGCTCGTGGATTCTTGCGGTCAAGGTTGCAACCGTTGGCGAGCAGCTCCGCGACGGGCACTTTCCTGGCTCGTTCGTTTTCTTCGCGGTTGTTCCACCACGCCTGGCAATCTGCAAATTCCTCAAACTGCAATGGTGCGGTCTTCGTGTAGTTCTTGCGGCCTTCCGGGAGCGGATGCTCGTAATACCAAACTTCTTTAGTTGGGCCGGATCGATCAAAGAATAACAGATTTGTTGGGATACTGGTGTAGATCGCGAAGACGCCGTTAGGCAATCGCACAATCGTGTGCAGATTGAAGTCCTTCAGCAGCAGCTCTTTGATTCGAGCACAAACGCCATCACCAAACAGAGTTCCGTTGGGAACAACAGCCGCCCGCGCAGGACGTCCAACTTTGCCCGGCTGCCGTTTCAGTCGTCGCATGATGAGTTAAAGAAACAGCAATGCTGTCTCGGACGTTTGAATGTCTTCGGGGAAGTTTCCCTGGATCCCTTTTTCTTCCTCACCACCAAACGGTGGATTGGTTGCGATTATATCGACGCGATCCTTTTCGCCGATTTCAGTCAGCTTGAATCGCAGAGAGTTGCCGGGATCCACATGTGGCGAATCCAGACCATGCAACAGCAGGTTCATCTGGCACAGCAAATAGGGCAGCGGCTTCGGTTCGCCAACGAACAGGGATTTGTTCTGCAGAAACTGACGGTCGGCAACTGTCTTGACCTGCGGACTGAGGTGCTTGTACGACTCAACAATCATGCCGCCAGTCCCGCCGGCCGGATCCATGACCGTTTCCCAAAGCTGCGGATCAAGCATCAGAATCATGAAGCGAATCACCGGACGCGGCGTGTAGATTTCACCGCTGTCTCCCGACGCATCCCGCATTTCGCGGAGCATGGATTCGTAGAGAGCACTGAGCGTGTGGAGCTCGGCGCTGGATGTGAAATGAATGCCCGAAATCTTGTCGATCACATCGCGGAGCAAATAGCCGCTCTTCATACGATTATCGACGCCCTTGAATACAGTGGCAATCACGTCGCGACGATCGTCGCCATTGGAACTGGTCAGATTTCGCAGGTAAGCGAACAGACCGGCACCTTCTGTACCGTCCAGGCGAATGCACTTTTCCAGGTTGATGAAATCCAGCAGTTCGTCCCCGGTGACTCCCTGAGGATTCGCGGCCCAGTCTCGCCAGCGATAAGGCGGATCGATGGCCGGACGAAACTTCTTTCCGGCGAGTTTGGCTTCTTCTGCACGTTCCAGTTCCAGGTCATCAAGAAACTTGAGGAACATAATCCACGTGAGCAACGGCAATCGGTCCAGATCACCATTCAATCCCTTGTCTTTCCGCTTAAATTCGCTCATAGTTCCAACGATTCGGGCGAGCACCACGTTCTTGCATGTTGGTGCATCGACCCCCGTTGTGAGCAGCTGTGACGTCGTCAGAATGGTTGGCACGTCAGTTTCCACATCCTTGAAACGTCCAAGGTGTCCTTTGCCGATATGCGTTTCGTCTGATGTCACTCGACACACATAGTCGGGATATTTGGCTACAAGATCCGCATTGAGATTGCTCAAGGCGGTTCGCATCTGACTGGCGTGTTCCTGATCGACGCAGAACACAATCTGTCTTGGCAAACCGATCCGTTTTCTTCAGGAAGTTCGTGAGATGCCTGGCGATTGCGTCTGTTCTCGCAAGCATGGAAACCGTTCGCTCAAAATCATTCGTATGATATTCCTCATCTGGGATCACTCGCCCAAAACGATCGAGGTCGGATTGGCTGGGTCGCCAGCCCACCGCATCCCATTCGGTCACTACGCGATGCACGCGATACGGGGCCAGAAAACCGTCGTCAATGCCTTGCCGCAGGCTGTATTCGTAGAGTGGATTGCCGAAGTACAAATAGGTGTCTCGGTTTTCATCACGCAGCGGCGTCGCGGTCATTCCCAGTTTGATCGCCGGTTGAAAATAGTCGAGGATGACTCTCCACGAACTGTCGCCGCGAGCGCTGCCCCGGTGGCATTCATCGACGATGATGAGGTCAAAGAAATCTGGTGGAAAGGATCGGAAGAGCCCAGTGCGTGGTTCGTCTTCTGCAAGTGCCTGATAGATTGCAAAATACATTTCGCGGCTCTTGACAACTTCGCCCGATTCAATCTTTGAACGGGCGTCACCGAAGACGGCAAAGATTTCATCCTTCGGTGGGTCGATCAGAATATTTCGGTCTGCCAGATACAGGATCTTCGGTCGTCGATGTTCGCCAGTGCGGTTCCACCGACAGTTCCAGAGCTTCCAGCAGATCTGAAAAGCGACGGCAGTTTTCCCTGTCCCGGTGGCCATCGTGAGCAGTAATCGTTGTTGCCCCTTCAGAATTGCTTCGACAGAGCGATTGATGGCAATCTGCTGATAGTATCGTTCACCTTTTTCGACCATGTGATTGAACGGCGTCAGTAACCGTTCGGCTATTTTGGGATCCTTGATCTGGCTGCCCGTGAGGTACCTTTGCCAGAGTTTGTCGGGGGTTGGATATTGTGAACGCGTTGTCTCCAAACCAGTGAAATAGTCAAATTCCTGGATGGATTGACCATTCGTGGCATAGGCGAACCTTAGCCCGAGCATTTCCGCGTATTGCTTTGCCTGCTGCATTCCATCGGCTGCGGACTTGTATTCCGGTTTTGCTTCGACGACAGCCAGCATGAAATCGCGTGTGAATCGCAACAGGTAGTCCGGACGTTTGGGCGCTTTCCGTTTGAACCCCTTTCCAACCGGGATGATTCGCCCATCGGTGATGCTGCGTTGTTCTAATACTGAATGGGGGTCGTCGTCCCAGCCAGCGGCCTGGATCATCGGGACAACGTATTTTCGACAGGTATCCGCTTCAGTAGGCATGTCAGCTCGATTGTCGATGTTTGGGGCTATCGGCCGCAAGGCGGCCGGAATTTTTACTATTGGTAAATGTTCGCTGTAGCGGACGCGACAATTGTCGGATGGTTGTAAAACGGCATCCACTTTACTCCCGGGGAGGGATCGTGCAAGCCTACCGGGGCACCACATCCGTATTGATTGCGGCAATTTGGGACAGTTGGAACGTCGCAGAACGGATTTGAAGCTCGTGCGTGTCGGCTTGCAAGTTATGCAGGTGTTGCTTCCTTGATCATGCAGCTGACTGTCCTTAAACGAACAGCTTTTGGAAATGTTCAAGGTGACGATTCCGGGCCAGCTATTTATCGCCGAACTTCCGGCATCAGCCGGCCGCAGGACACTCGCATGTCACAATGATTCCACCGTCTCCGACCCCGCCGTAAAGCCTGGTCAGACTTCTGGAAGCTGGAGACATTCCGTATCAAACGGGTGCGATTCATCGCAGAGTGATGCTCAATGATTTGGAGGGATCTCAATCCGGATGCCGTTTGTAAAGCAGCCAAACGTCAGCGGGCAAGTTTGAGGAATCCACAAAAATCTGTTGTGGAGTTCCTCGAAGTCATGGAACAACAACGCTTGCCAAAAACCGCCGAATTCCTCAGGCGTCGGTAAGAGTTTATTTGAGAGCCTGCGGCCTCAACCAAACTGCGGGGCGTTCGCTTCGGCTCGTGAGAGATCCACTTCGGCGTAGTGCCGTTCCGTGGTCTGTTTGCTGCTGTGTCCGAGGACCTGCTGTGCCGTCTCCAGGTCGCCTTGCTGCCGGGCTTGTGTCGCTCGTGTCTTCCTGAGCTGTCCGGGGGACCATCGCGGAATCTCTGCTTTGTCGCAGGCGTTCCACGCGAACTGCGCCGGCGTTGACTTCGACCTATCGCGGTTGCGTCGCCGACCAATCGTCATCAAACCCAAATCGCCGTTGCCGACCGAGCGGCTGCAATCGTTCGGCCGCATCGGCCGGCTCGATCGACTTTCGCGCCTCATCGGCTGCGTGCTGAATACCCAGTCGTCCGGCTTCGTCGAGCTTCCCCAGCCACGCCACGCCACGCCACGCCACGCCACGCCACGCTGACGAGGCTCCGTAGCTGTGCGATGAGATTCCACCAGCGCCCAGGAGGCGTGCCGTCGTACGTTTTTCGTTCTGTAGCACTGGCGAATAAACATGCCCGCGAATGCTACCGGCATTTGTTGAACCGCCAAGATCTCTGGTCGTCACTACATCACGTTTCGGATTCCGAAACACTGAGATCTTAAAAATGTGTCCTCAAAAACACGGCGAACAATTTTCCGGCAAACCCGGAATACGATACTGCTGGGGAAGTCAGGCTAGTGGTCTGTCACGCGTTAAATTTAGGGTTGAGCATTGCTTGTACGACGGACTTCCAGTCCGTCGGCGGTAACCTTTGTCGACGGACTGGAAGTCCGTCGTACCCTGAAATTTAGCTGTGACAGACCACTAGCTGCGGATGTTTTCGTCAGAACCTGTGTTTTCGTTGTGTTTTTAAGACACACACCCGCAGCTAGCGCTTCGCGGCTCACTACCACGTCGAATCACTTCCCCAGCGACGCAGCCGGGACCGCAATCATATCCAGAGTCAATCCAAGACCGTTGACGCCAACGGAATCCACAACCGCTTTCGAAGCCGCTGGCGGACGCTTTGGATCGTAAAAGCCGGGACGCAACTTATTCAGACTCACACTGGCGGCGTCTGTCGAGACGTAATAAGTCGCTTTCGCCAAATGCTGAAAGTCGCTTCCGGCCAATTTCAAAATGCGATCAAGCGAAGCGAAAACATGCTGCACTTCCAGATCGCCGCTGGCAGTCGGATCCGGATGCGCCGCGCGGTCATGACTTGAATATAGCCCAGACACGTAAATCGTTTTCGAGTCGTTAATCCGACAGACTCGACAATACACCGGCGACGCAGTCATCCCCGGCGGCGTGAGAAATTCCATCGAGGGAGCACCTGGATTCGATTCGCCACCGGCGGCAATGAGTTCAATCTCGATCGGAGTCGTTTTACTGGATTTCCATTCCACGAGCACCAGCGGAGGAATCATCTTTCCGGAAAAGAACTTTTCCACTTCGGCTCGCACCGTCAGATGATCGCTCATCGGCTGCACGAACACTTTCAGCTGCACGATGTCGTCATCCGTGCGGCCAAGGAATTCCAGGGTCCGATGCAGGCTCTCAAGAGTACCCTTGGTAGCTTCCGCCAGCGATTCGCTTTGCTCCGCCTGTCCCGAAATATAAATGCGCGAACCACGCAGCAATGCGGCCGATTGCGAACTGACGGATGTTATTTTTCCTGGTGCTCTGAGGTCACAGGCTACCGCATCCGCCGCGATGATGGCATGCGCTATAGGCAGACGAGTCACTACCAGTGAAACAGCTGGCTGCCCGCCTTCGAGAAAATGTGTTGGCAGCGCTTTCAGGATTGCATCGCAGTTGTCTTCACTGGCCACATACAAGTTCAGCTTCACAAGATCCGGCGCCTGACCGGCGGCAAGAATCTGTCGAAGCTGATTCATGACGTCTTTGAACTGGTCTACGGCAGAGATCTTTTCAAGCTCTGCGGAGGATGCGGATGGCAGAATTTGAGTGGTGTGAAGCAGGACCGTGTCGTCAACGACAACGGCCGATGCGAGTCCACGATTCGTATCGGCTTCGATCCGCTCCGCGATCTCGTCTGCCACGACGTTTGTTCCTGACAGCCAAGTGAACAGCAATGCAGAGAATGCCAAAAACACGGAAATCCGCATGACGTTTTCCCTCGCTGGAATCAAATGCACGAATGGCCTATTTCAAATTTCAAATCTCCGGCGTTCATTCCCCTGCTTTGTAGACCATCTTCACAAAGATCATTCGTCCGGCGCTGCTTTGCAGAACGCTGGAAACGATGACATTGATTTCTTTGCCAAGCAGATTCGCCGCGTTTTCGCAGACAACCATGGTTCCGTCGTCGAGGTAACCTACGCCCTGACCGGGGCCTTCGCCTTCCTTGATGACTTTCATCGTCAGGCGTTCGCCGGGAATGTAGCGTGGCCTGAGCGCGTTGGAGACATCGTTCAGATTGATCACCGGAATCCCCTGAACGCTGGCCACTTTGTTCAGGTTAAAATCATTGGTGATAACTCCGCCGCGGACCTGCTTGGCGAGCGCCACGACCTTTTGATCAACGGTCATCATTTTGAAGTCGGTGCGTGACGTTTCCAGGACCTTGACGTCGACGATCGTGCTTTGCTGCAGCTTCGCCAGGACCTCAAGGCCGCGACGGCCTCGAATGCGACGATTCTTGTCGCTGGAGTCTGCCACGTCCTGAACCTCGGACAATACGAAGTCGGGAACAATCAGCTGCGATTCAATAATCTGCGTTTCGACGACATCCGCAATTCGGCCGTCAATCAGCGAACTGCTGTCCACAACCAAAGGACGTCCGCTCTTAAGATCACGCTGAAATTCAACGTACGGGATGACGAACCGAAAGTCGTCTTTCGTCTGCAGCAGCAGCGTCACGCAGATATACGGAAGGCTTAACAGTGTCAGCAAAACCACGGCCGTGTGGTACGGATTGCTGGCGGGAACAATTGGCGTCAGTGCCTGAATCATCAGGTAGGCCAACAACACTCCAATCAGAATTCCAAAATAAACTGCCGAAATCACTTCGATTCGCTTCTTGCGGATCATCAAATCCGCCACCGTTACCATCTGCGAAATAAAGAGCAAGCCAAAGAACGCCAATCCCTTGTTGTTTTCCACAATTTGTGGAAGCTGCGCAGGCTGTCCTGCAACAGTTTCAGTGGTGATGTACGCAAGAATTGAACCTGCGCAAATCAGCAGGTAGGCAACCCGCAAAATCATAAGCAACATGTTAATACGACTCGCTTAGAGAAATTCTCGCAGAGCATTGAGGCGGGAAGGTAGCTCGCTGGGATTTTCGCAGAATTCCGCTGTGAGACAACCCGTGCATCCGTGAATGGCAAGATTCTCAAATTCTTCCCCCAACGATGTAATGCAATGGCATTATTCTGCGCATCTTGCTGAGGACTCACGGTTGATACTGTACTGCACGCGCAATTGTTGAATTATCTCAGGAGGAATTTGCGCGGCTGGAGTTTTTTCTCACGGATTGGTAGAACGCAGCAGTCCTGAGTGATCAAGCTGAGTCTGCAAAGCACCGAGGCAAAAGTTTCAGTGTTTAACCACAATACAGTTCAAAAAGTAGCAGGCGTACGCGTAATGGCATTTGATTTGACAAAGTAGACGTCACTCTCTGAGTGACGAAGGCCGCAATACGCGGCCCCTGGCATTCATCACTCGGAGAGTGATGGCTACTATAATCGCAAATCGACTGCCATTGGGCGGACGCGGGCATTTATCAACGTACGCCTGTCGGCTGACCGTTAAACGATTTCTGCTCAATCACCTGTGTTGAGTGCTTAAAGCGTTCATTGTGATTGTTTCGTGAATTGTGAATTAAGGATCGCGTCATGGTTTGTCGTGCAGTGGTCTGGATCGGTGCAGTGGCCCTGATCTGTTGCGTCAGCGAGGCATTTGCTGCTGACATTTCTGATTCCATCAAAATACTTCAGTCTGTTCAGCCTGGCGGCGTCGGAACGGCGGCCGGTCGCAGTGCGATTGACAGCCTCGCCGGAGCTGGCACCGAGGCCATTCTGCCTCTGCTGAAAGGCTTCAAGGGCTCCAGTCCTCTGGCCGTCAACTGGCTGCGAAACGCATTTGAGGAAGTGGTCGAAGCGGAACGCAAAGCAGGGAAGACTCTTCCTGCGGAGACTCTGGAAGCTTTCATTCTTGATCGAACAGAATCCCCCGTCGCTCGCCGTCTGGCCTATGAAACACTGCGGGCTCAGGCTCCGGAAATTGAAGCTCGCCTGATTCCCGACATGTTGCTGGATCCGGGCCCCGAGTTTCGTCGCGACGCGGTGGCTCGCCTGATCGATGAGGCCGGCAAGGCAGATGACGCCGCAGCAGCTACGCCGCTGTTCAGGAAAGCGCTGGCAGGAGCTGTTCACGAAGATCAGGTTAAAAAAATTGCTGAAGCTCTTCGTGCGAATGGCGAGACCGTGGATATCCAGAAGCATTTTGGCTTCCTCGCCAAATGGATGATCGTCGGTCCGTTTGACAATAAAGAAGAAAAAGGTTTCGCGGTTGCCTACACTCCGGAAACGGAAGCGGCCGAAGGCAGAGCTCCAAACACCGCTGCGGAATATGATGGGCAGCTAGGCAAGATCCAGTGGAAGCCACTGGCCACAGAAGATGATTATGGCGTTGTGGATATCGGCAAGCAGATTGAAAACTTCAAAGGTTCTCTGATGTACGCATCGACAACCTGGACCAGTGCTAAAGATCAGCAGGTGGAAATTCGCCTGGGAACTCCCAATGCATGGAAGCTTTGGGTCAACGGCAAACTGGTATTCGAACGAGAAGAGTACCATCGCAGTTCGGCAATGGATCAGTACAAGGTTCCGGTTTCTCTGAAGCCTGGTGAGAATGTCATTCTGTTCAAGATCTGCCAGAACGAACAGACCCAGGACTGGGCTCAGAAGTATCAGTTTCAGCTGCGGGTCTGCGACAGCACAGGATCGGCCGTCCTTCCCGGATTGGCTACCGCGAAGAACGATCGTCAGACAGGAGAAAGCCGATGAGACTCGTCCTGTTTTCACTCTGTGTTCTCGCGTCCCTCTGCGCGGCACGCCAAAGCGTCGCTGCCGACTGGCGCCAGTTTCGTGGCAACGACGCCAATTCCGTAGCGGCCACTGAATCTCTACCGACAGAACTGAGCGGCGACACCGTTGCGTGGAAGGCGCCGCTTCCGGGCCGCGGTTTGTCAGGCCCGATCATTGTCAGCGATAAAGTGTTTGTGTCGGCCAGTTCCGGATACAGCCACGATCGACTGCATGTGATCTGTATTGATGCCGCTTCGGGCGAACAAGTGTGGCAGCGACAGTTCGATGCCACCGGTCGCACGATGACTCATGACAAGATGTGCAACGCAACGCCGACAATGGCAAGCGACGGCGAACGCGTCTTTGCGTTTTACTCAAGCAACGATCTGATCTGCCTGGACCTCTCCGGCAAACTCCAGTGGTTTCGTGGGCTCGGCAGTGAATTTCCAAACGCCAGCAATAGCCTCGGAATGTCGTCGTCACCGATCGTGATTGGTACGACAGTCGTTGTGCAGGTGGAAAGTGATGCAGAAGCATTTGCCTGCGGTGTGGACACTGTCTCAGGCGAAACCAAGTGGCAGATCGAACGGCCGCGCGCTGCTAACTGGACTTCTCCTTCGATGCTTCCGGCTATTGGCGATCAGCCGGCGCTGGCTCTGCTGCAGTCTTCCAAAGGTCTGACGGCGGTAGATCCCGAAACAGGCAAGATCGTGTGGAACTTTGAAAAAGGTGCCTCCACAATTCCTTCGGTCACCGTCAGCGACGGTGCGATCGTCATTCCGTCCAACGGTCTGACTGCCATTCGTTCGACAGGGACTGCTTTTGAAGAGCTGTGGAATGCGTCTGGCATGAGCCCTGCAACGTCCAGTCCTGTAGTCATCGGCAACACCGCGTTTGTGATGAACAGTGCGGGAGTCTTGTCTGCCGGGGACACAAAAACGGGCGAACGACTGTGGCAACTGCGTCTGCGCGGCAGCTTCAGCAGTACTCCAATTTCTGCGGGCGGTTATCTGTATGCCTTCAATGAGGCGGGCACGGCGTTTGTCGTGAAGCCTGAAGCCGACAAAGGTATTATCGTTTCCGAACTTGATCTGGCAGAAACCATTCTGTGCAGTCCAGCGGCTGCCAATGGCGCGTTGTATGTTCGCAGCGACCAGACTCTTTTCAAGCTGGCGAAGCGTCCTTAAAACGCCTGACAAAACTGGGACTGGCTCCCGTATCTTGCGGAAAACTTTCAGACAAATGATTCAGGGAGGGTGCCTGTCCCACTTTTGTTAGAGCCTCTGAATAAAACCGGGCCGGTGTCTGCTTCTTCTCTACGAAACTACGGGTGTCTTTGTGCGAGTTCTAGGACTGGATATTGGTGGTGCGAATGTCAAAGCTTCGACCGCTGATGGCGAATCAATCAGTCTTGTTTTCCCGATCTGGAAGAACAAGGAGGGCCTTCGAACGGTTCTCCAGAATCTCAGGTTGTTGAAGGACACGCCGCCCGAAATCGTAGCGCTGACTATGACCGCGGAACTGGCCGATTGTTTTTCTACCAAGGCTGAAGGCGTCGAATTCATCATTCGAGTGGTGATGGACGAATTTCCGAAGTCCATCATTCGCGTCTGGATGACGTCGGGCGAATTTGCGGAACCGCTTGAGGCCATCGAACTGCCGGAGCTGGTTGGTGCGTCCAACTGGCATGCCCTTGCAACGTGGGCCGGGCGAGCTGTTCCGGCTGGTCCGGCACTTCTGATCGATGTGGGTTCCACAACGACCGACATCGTACCGTTGATCGATGGCCTTCCAGTGCCTGAGGGACGGACCGATCTGGAACGCCTGGCGGCGTGCGAACTTCGCTACACAGGTGTTCGGCGAACTCCTGTCTGCGCGATTGTTCAGTCGGTGCCTTTTGTGGACGAGGATGGCGGTGATGGTTCGCAAGCTGCGCTCTTAATTCCGATCGCAGCCGAACTTTTCGCCACCTCACTGGATGTGCATTTGTTGAACGGCGACATCTCCGCCAGCGAAGACGAAACAGACACTGCTGACGGGCGCCCTGTGAACCGTCAAGCGTCGTTAAATCGTCTTGCCCACATGCTGTGCTGCGACGCAAGTGAGCTCAGCGAAAACCAGCTGATCCAGATGGCCGCATACGTGGCCAGCCAGCAGACGCAGCAGATCTGCGCCGCAATTCGCAATCGCTGCGACTACCTGAAGGAGTTCTCCGGCGCGTCTCAAAAACCGCAGGTGCTGTTAAGCGGCAGTGGGGCCTGGCTGGCCGAGCGAGCGATTCAGGAAATTGGCGAATCCAGATTTTCGCAGATCAGCAGTTTGTCCGAAATGTTCGTTCGCAATGTCAGCAATTGTGCACCGGCGTTTGCCGTCGCCAGACTTGCGGCCGAACGTTGTCTGGACGATCTCCTGCCGGTTGTTGAATGGTAGCGATTAGTCAAAAATCATTGGCCAGCCAAAGCTGCTTTGAGTCGTGTCAGATTTCCTTCAAGCCGTTCTGGAAATGTTGCGTTCGCCGAATCCGGGTATTCGCAAAGATCGATCCAGACCACCGTTAAACCCGCGGCGGCAGCAAAGTCAGCGGCTTGATCCGCGTGGTGAGTGCTCAGCAGAAACAGTCGCCGACCATCAGCGGGCATCGTCTTCAGCCGTTCGGTCAGCTCTACGCCATCGGGCTCGGTCCATTTGCCGGAGTCATCCCAGTGCAGATAGTTGAGTTTCCATCCAAGCCGTTCGGTCAGATAGTGATAAGATGGCCCATCAGCCAGCACGGTAAATTTGGCAGCATGCGTGGACGTTTTTAATTCCTCAATGACACCGTTCAGCGATTCCAGTTTTGCCCTGAACTTCGTGGATTCCGTTTCCAGCGTCTGCTGGTGTTCGGGAGCGATTCGAATCAGCGCGGCGGTGACTTGAGACAGCTGAGAGATGGCCAGATTTGGATCCAGCCAGGTGGCCCAGACCGTTCCCGCATGACCGTGCTTTCCTGCCGGCCCATGTTGATGAGTCACTGCGTCGGGAATACGAATCAACTGTTCGTAATATCCAGCAGCCGTGTCTTTGACTCGCGACCCAGGCAGCGAAACACGGTCCATCCACGGTTCATAACCTGCACCGTTAATCAAAATCGCATCCGCGTGCCGCATCGATTGAGCGTCCTCTTTCGTCGGCTTCCACTGACGCGAGACCATCGTTGCAGGCACAATTTTGCTGACCGCAAAAACGTCTGACCCGACCGTCGTGGCCATTTCCAGCAGAGGCTGGCTGGTCACAACGATTCTTGCAGACCCGCTTTTCGCCGCCTGCTGTGGCCGAGTTTCTGCTGATCCTCCACATCCTGCTGTTGCAGTGAGAACCAACAGCAGCGCTGTCATCGATCGCATGAAGGGCTCCAAATAGCTCAGATAAAAACTATTTTCGTGTGAAGATGGGGTGAGGAACGCATGATACTGGAGATCCGTCGTTTGCAATGCCCGCGTCGCTGATTTAGCAGTCCTAACAAAAGCGGGACAGGCACCCTCCCACGGCTATGCTCCTGAACATTTTCAGCGCAGTCCGGGAGCCAGTCCCGGTTTTGTTAGGCGTTCTTACTCGCCGGTCAACGACACAACAATCCCGTCATCAAGAATGAATCAGACTGCTCTCCGGGCGGATACGAAAAAAGCCTTGAACGGTTTGACCCGATCAAGGCTTTTGAGCTTCAGAAGTGACCTGAACTGCGAACGGTGGATACGGTGCGAGACAGTCGAGGATCGAGTCACGTCGAGCGTGCACTCTTGTTGATCCCGGTCTACGCGGTTGGTTTGAGATCTCCGTCGGGGTTACAGAGGACAGTTCTGAATCATCCGAAAACCTTACGGTCGCCGGATGTCTCTGAGGCAGTTTAATCGACCGCGACCAAACTTTCCTACAGCCAGTTTTCATTCTCCGCCGTTATTCTCAAATGGCACAGTCTTCGCTGAGCGAGACAGGGCGGCCGGACAGATCGGTGAACGGCTATTTTTCAGTGCATCAGCACGTCTCTGAATTCTGCCTTGACACGCCCCCTGACCAAGCTCAATGTTATTATTAAGGGAATTCATCTGCCTCACGGAATGATCTCACACTCATTACTTACTGAGGAAGTTTCGGGATGGTCTCATCGTCCGAAGTTTGGCCAGCGCGTAACGTCGCGGAATTCGCATATTGTCCGCGGCTCTTTTATCTAATGGAAGTTGAAGGCATTCACGTCGCAAGTCACGACACCGAGGCCGGTCAACGGATTCACAAGCGAGTGAATTCGCCTTCGTCTCGACGTAAAAAAAAGGTGACGTCGGCTGACCCGTCACAAGAGAATCCGGATAACGACTCTCCTCGCGTCGAACGCAGTTTGACGCTCACAGATGACACCCTGGGCCTGATGGCAGTGCTTGATCTCGCGGAGATTTCCGGAACAATCGCCGTGCCGATTGAGTATCGCAAGGGGCGGCCCAGACGACCAGGCTTCATCGGCGATCACGAACAGCCTCCCGAACCCTGGCCCACGGATCGCATTCAACTGGCATTTCAGGCGATCCTGCTGGAACGAGCCGGATATACGGTGAATAAGGGGATCCTGTACTACGCATCGGAACGCTGCCGCCTTGAGGTCGTGCTCACCGATGAACTGCGTCAGGAAGCGATGGCCACTCTAAACGCAGCGCGCGAAGCGGCAACAAAGCCACGGCCACTGCCGCTGATCAATGACCCCAAATGTCCCAGGTGCTCACTGAATTCGGTGTGTCTGCCGGATGAAATTCAAGCAGCAAGATGTTCGGAGACTTCCGCCAGAGCCCTGTGGCCACCTCGCGATGATGGAATTCACATTGTCGCACAATCTCATGGGACGAAGGTGGGGATTCGCGGGAGCGCGCTTCACGTCACGGAGGTCAACAGCGGCGACGTTCAGCAGATCCCGCTGAGCAGTCTCGAGAGTCTGTCACTACTTGGACCAGTGCAGATTTCGACACAGGCTCTCCACACCCTCACTGATCGAAACATTCCCGTCGCATTTCTCTCCGCGGCTGGGCGTCTCGTGTCAATCGTTGATCCGATGGAATCAGTGAGTGCCGATACACGACGAAACCAGGTCCGGGTTCTCGACCAACCAGAAAAGTGCCTTGAACTCGCACGGGCGCTTATCGCGGCGAAGATTCGGAATCAACGAACGCTGCTGATGCGAAACGCCGAGAATCTTTCGAAGAGCGTTAAAGACGACCTTCACGAACAGGCAATCGCCGCAGAGAAGGGTGAATCACTTGCTTCGCTTCGAGGCCATGAAGGGCAAGCGGCCGCCATTTATTTTGAACACTTCGGCCGTATGTTGTCTGATGAGTTTCGTGAAGAGTTTGATAAACACGGCCGCCAGCGGCGCCCGCCGACGGATCCTGTTAACTCCTGCCTCTCCATGGGCTACTCCATGCTCACGAACGACTGCGTCGCGGCTTTGCGAACCGGTCGGCTGGAGCCATCCATCGGAGCCCTGCACGTATCACGCCCCGGACGTCCAGCTCTGGCTCTCGACCTGATGGAACCGTTTCGACCGCTGATTGCCGATTCACTGACGATCACGGCCTTCAATCGCGGTGAACTCCGTCCCGGACATTTTCAAAAGACTTCGGCGGGATGTCTCTTCAGTGAACACGGTCGCAAAGCGTTCTTTGAAGCGTATGGCCGACGAATGAGCGATGAGGTGACTCATCCCACCTTTGGCTACAAGCTCAGTTATCGAAGAATGCTGATTCTTCACGCACGCATGATCGCCGCGTGGATGAACGGCGAAGTCCCGAACCTGTCGTTTCTCACAACTCGTTGAGACAATGTGCATTTACTCGTGGCCGACAGCGGCAGGCCGTGCTGCGTTTTTCTGAACACCGAAAACTGAACACCGAAAACTTGCCGGAGGCGTTATGCGTCATTGCTACCTTGTCTGCTATGACATCCGAGATGCGAAGCGACTACGTCAGGTGTTTAAAATTTGCAAAGGTTATGGAGAGCATTGGCAATACTCGATCTTCTTTTGTGTGATCAAAGAGATCGATCGAGAACGCATGCGGAGCGAACTGGAAGGGGTCATGAACCACGACGAAGACCAGATCCTGATCCTCAACCTCGGCGAAAACGAAGCCACCGCCCGGTACCGAACTACTATTCTCGGCCAGGGCCAGGACGACCCGCTGGAAGGGATGGTTGTGCTGTAGCGTTGGCGAGCCGTGAATGCTCTGTCTATTTGGCGAGCGGCTGGGCGTAAGCCGTCCGTGCCGTTATACCGTGGTTTTTTCACGCGCCATCCAGCCGAACAAAACGCCTATTCACTGTGAACTCAGCCAGACTCGTGAAAAGCGCACAGCATGTCTTGCTACCTCCTCGAAGTCCACCTGTCAGGTCGTTACAGTGCTCGCCTCTTGCTGCCCACTGAAATTTGACAGGTTGAGCCGAATATGGAACCCACCACGCGCGCGTATACGGTCCGACTTACCGGGGACACTGAAAGCGATTGGCGGCAGCAGCTTTGGGCCACTCATTTGACGGCCAACCACGCCGTTAAGTTCTGGGGCGAATGGCTGCTGACACTGCGAGGAGGCTTGCACGCGGCGATCGTTGACGATCCGAAGTTGCTGCCCGTCACCGACAAAGACGTCGCGACTGCGGTCGCTGCAGTAAAGAAGGCTGATTCTGCATCTGCGGTTACTGATGCGGTCGTGCGGACCGAATTGGAATTGGCTCGACGCAATCGCCTCCGAGTCATTTTGGCCATCTCATGGCTTTCCGTGGAGGCCGGACAACCGGGCGAAATACCAGACCAACTCATTGTGGCTGTCGGAAGTGATTCGGTTCAGGAACGAGCCGCCGCCACTCTGCTGAGGTTCCGTGAGATTCTCCATCGGAAAGGAATTCCGGCATCGGAACAGGAAAGCTGGATGCAGACCTGCACGCAGACGCTTTCGGCAAAGATTCGTGACGATGCTTGCTGGGTCGATCGAGCGTCCGCGTTCGCTCGACTGCAGGAAGAATTCAACGAACAACTCGCCGTTGACTGGGCGAGTCGCACGTTCTTTGATTTGATTGGTGGTGCCGCTGACTATTTTGCGGGCGTCGATCTGGAAGCAACGGCAACGGGCGATGGCAAGGATTTCGTAATCAAGGCTGGAAACTGGTTGAGTGCCAATTGGGGTTCGGGAAAGAAAAGCGATTCCGAGTCGATTGCGGAAAAGCTCAATCAGCTAGCAGCGGCGACCGGTCTTGCCCTCGGCGAAACCGGGATCCAGGCTGTTGAAAAACTGCTGGCCGTGCTGGGCGTCGCAGGAGAGGATGGACAAGCTGTTGAACAGCAAATGAAACTGCTGAAGCAGACCATCGGCTGGAAAGGGCGCACATCAAAAGGGCGCAATGGCACTGCAAAAACTTGCGGATAGTCCGACCGTCGATTTGCCCCTGTGGGAACTAATTCGTGCGAAGCTGGTTGAGGAAGCCGAAGAGAAAGCCTCAAAAAGAACAGAAAACGGCGAACGCCCGGCGTGGATGAATTCGCTTCAATCGTATCTCGAACAGAAATTCGGATTTCCGTACCGAACCGCAAAGGATCTGATTTGGGAGCATGCCGTTCTCCTCGACCACGCGTTGCGGCGCGTGTCTGTTGCGCACACATGGATTAAACGTGCTGATGCAGAGCGACAAACGTTTGCTCAGGATGCAAATCAAATACAACGACTTCGTCCGGACGTGGTTGAGTGGTTAAACAATTATTGTGACCGGCGATCCATCGACAGTGGGGCGGACGGTGGGTATCAGATTCGCAAGTCGGCAATTGATGGCTGGGAACTCGTGGTCAAAGCGTGGTCGGCCAAAGAGTGTCAGTTAGAATCGCAAAGAATCGAAGTGGTCCACGACATTCAACGCGGTCTGGACAGTGACGACAAATGGGGCGACTCCCGATTGTTCGAAGAACTGGCCGTCGATGCTGCGTATGTCGTTTGGCATGACGATGCAGGTGTTGCTTCAACGGAGCCACTCAAGAAGTATGTGGCGGCGACAACGGCTCGAAGTAATCAGCAGAGGTTCAAAGTTCCGGCGTATCGGCATCCTCACGCATTTCTGAATCCGGTTTGGGTCGATTTTGGCAACTCGCGTTGGTCGATCAGCTGGTCAGCCCTGACGGCGGTCAACGAGACTCGCAAGCTGACGAAGAAACTTGCCTCAGCGAAAACAGACGCCGCAAAACAGAAAATCAACTCGCAGCTCCAGCAGAAGCCAGAACTTCAGGCGGTAACGCTGGGGCTTTGGACTGGTGCGGCGGTTGAGAATGTCAAGCTTCGATGGCAGGGAAACCGACTTCGTCGTGATTTGGATTTGGATCACTTTGGACGCGATGGTGTCGTTGTCTCGAGAGCTGACCGTGTGAGTCGCGCAACTGCGAATGCCAGCACTCAGCCTGTGACTGTTCAGGGCGTTTTTGACCAGAGTGACTGGAACGGCAGATTGCAGCTGAATCGAGAGGAACTCGAGCGACTCTATCACTACCTGACGCGACAGTCCCTGGCGCTGAACGACAGGAAGAGGTGGGATGACAAAGCGATCCGACTTTGGGAAAGGTTGCGTTGGCACCTCACGACCTCGGCCAAACTCATGCCGTCCGGTCCATTTCTGGATATGGTCAAGCAAGGGCTTCCGGACGGATGGTCGTGGAACGAAAAGCGAAGATTCCTCAACTATGAACCCAATAAATCGCAGAAACGAACAGGACGAACACGGGTTCAACTGGCACGGTTGCCCGGTCTACGAGTGCTTTCGTTGGATCTTGGGCATCGATACGCCGCGGCCTGTGCGGTGTGGGAGACTCTTTCCAGTGAAAATCTGCAACAGGCATGCCAGGGGGCCGGTCAGATTATGCCTGATCAGGATGCGATGTTCTGTCTGATCAACACCTCGGAGCCCAAACCGCGAACCACAGTTTATCGTAGAATTGGTCCGGACTTACTCGATGGCAAACCGCATCCGGCACCGTGGGCGAGACTGGATCGGCAGTTCCTGATCAAACTTCAGGGCGAGGAGCAAGCGGCTCGCCGCGCCACGCGTGAGGAGTTCGAAGGTTACAATCGCTTTCGCGCGTTCGCGGGGCTAGCAGCGGTCACTGCCGTGGAAGAGCTGGACCTCAATGGCGCCACGTTAAAGACACCTTCGATCACACGACTTGCAGGTCAGGCATTGCGCGACGCCCGCCTTGCCCTCCGACGGCTTGGCGATCGTGCCCGAATTGCGTATTCAATGACGGCGACTCACAAGCCAATTTCCGGCGGCCGGGCGAATAAGTTGTCCGATTGGGAGCGAGTGGAATACGTTCAGGAAGCATTACTCCAGTGGCACCGCCTCGCGACTTCGCGGGAGTTCGTTTCGTCCACCGCTCGAGAGCGGTGGGACGAGTGGATTGTTGGCAAACTTCATGGTCCGCCGCTGGTTCAGCTTCCAGAAGAAATGTCTCGCCCGGCAAGAAGCAAATCTGAAGAGACGATTCAGGAGAACCTGAAGGGCGTCGCCACCCAGTTGGTGGATCCTTCCAGCGACCTGTGCAGGGAAATGAACAAGCTCTGGTCTGACGACTGGAAGATGCACGAAGCGGCCTGGAAACAACAACTTCGGTGGCTTAGGCAGTTGGTGATGCCGCGCCTTGGTCAGAAACCGCCGAAATTGGATGTCGAAGGTCGTCGAGCGTGGAAAGCAAAGAAGCAGGCGATGCGCGGAGCCGGTGGACTTTCTTATGACCGGCTTCGTGCATTTCGCGGGCTGTACGAGGTACTCAAAGCTTTCAAAATGCGTCCCGAACCTGATGACCCACGAAAGAATGTCCCCGCCGCCGGAAGTCGCGATCCGGGCCAATTCGGCCGGCGTATTCTGAATCAGTTCGAACAACTGCGAATGCAAAGGATTAAGCAACTCGCCAGTCGCGTGGTAGAGGCCGCAATGGGGGTCGGGGCCGAGCCGGCATCCAACCTCAAGCGAATGCGGGGCGCCTCGGTTGATCCGCGATTCCGCCCATGCCATGCAGTCATCGTGGAGAATCTGAAGAACTATCGTCCGGAGGAGAGCCGCCTGCGAAAAGTCAACAAGCGACTGGCGGACTGGTCCGCGGCGAACGTGCGGAAGTACATCGAAGAAGGCTGCCATTTGCATGGTCTGCTGTTTGACGACGTGCCAGCCGGTTACACATCCAAACAGGACTCCAGAACGGGCCTTCCGGGAGTTCGCTGTGAGGATGTCACTCGGACAGCGTTTATGGAGGCTGCACGTCGAACGACATCTGACCGGCCGCCGTCGCCCTTCGATCAGCATCGGCGGACCGTGGTGTGGTGGACCCGCGAGATTGAACGATCGGAGACTCGCAGCAAAGAGCGGAAAGCCGACGCTCGTGACCAACTGATTATTGCATTGGCACAGGCGGCTCGTGCTGACAAAGATGGGACACGCTTGCCCGATCTGTTGTGCATACCTCGACAAGGAGGAGAACTGTTTCTTTCTTCCGGTTGCCGTTCAGAAGTGTCCGCCACTCGACCTCGTATGCTACAGGCCGATCTCAACGCTGCCGCCAATATCGGCCTGGCAGCATTGATTGACCCCGACTCGCCCGCGGCCTGGTGGCGAATCAAAGTCAGCCCGACCACCGGTGCCACTGTGAAAGGCGATTTCCCGGGTTCTCCGCTGTTCGAATTACCCGTCGTCCTTTTGGCCGAATCACAGCGAGGCGGAAAGCGGGACCGTCAGAACGCGTTTTCCAATCCCGGCATGGAACCGTTGGACAGTCGGCCCTGGTTCAATCAATGGGAATTCTGGCCTCAGGTGCTGGATCGCTGCTGTCAACGACTTCGTCAATGGTACGGGCTTGATGAGCACCGATGAAAAAAGGCGATCTGACCAGCAGTCCATCCGTTTTTCTACCAAAACGGACTACGTGGATTGTGAATATGGCTGTGCAAAGTACATTACGCGAAGCTCCTACAGGGAGCGGAAATCTGCATCCGTGTCTTCGGCTTCAAAAGCCAATGGTCATGCAGGGTAAATCAGTTTGCTGTCGATGAGGCGGCGAGGTTGGTCTTTGACAATTTAGTCGTGATGAGTCATTTTTTTTGTTCGCGGATGAGCCGCGAGCGTGATGGTGATGAGGGTGGGTCCGGGAGATGCTCGAACCTGTGTTCCGACAACACGTTGCAACGCCAAATGAGGCCACTCTGGCAAGTCGCAGCAGCCGGTTTCAGCCGGTGCTCGCAAACGCCCGCGTAACCTCAAGCCCACAAGGAGGTTGGGCGCCCGGCTGTCGACTCATCAGCCAACAAACTGATCTGCCGACACGGACCTCGTTCGGCCTTGGCCCAGCGTTCATCAGTCGACTCATCAGCCAACAAACTGATCTGCCGACACCCTCTTGCCCCCGATACTGCCTGCATGGCCAGCGGGTCGACTCATCAGCCAACAAACTGATCTGCCGACACCTCCCCTTTCGCTTGCTGAGTGATACGATTTTGGGGTCGACTCATCAGCCAACAAACTGATCTGCCGACACAAGAAGTGCAGGTTACCATCACCGTCTGGCTTCGTCGACTCATCAGCCAACAAACTGATCTGCCGACACCGGCCAATTGGTGGAACATTACCACCATGCAGCAGGTCGACTCATCAGCCAACAAACTGATCTGCCGACACGGAGTCGATAGCTCGCGTATTCTGCAGCTGTGCAGGTCGACTCATCAGCCAACAAACTGATCTGCCGACACGGAGTCGATAGCTCGCGTATTCTGCAGCTGTGCAGGTCGACTCATCAGCCAACAAACTGATCTGCCGACACATCAATTTCGCGACGAACGCAAAGGCTGCGTCTACGTCGACTCATCAGCCAACAAACTGATCTGCCGACACGTGATGTTGGTTGTTGCTTCTGAGGAGATGTGCAGTCGACTCATCAGCCAACAAACTGATCTGCCGACACCCGATGCGGAAGATCTGGTGCAGCGAACGCTGTTGTCGACTCATCAGCCAACAAACTGATCTGCCGACACGGGAGAGGAACGAACGTCCGGCTTGACCGACGAGTCGACTCATCAGCCAACAAACTGATCTGCCGACACCCGGGACCACGTCACCCAATACAGCGGCCTGTTGTCGACTCATCAGCCAACAAACTGATCTGCCGACACACGCTGCTGTCTCGCATGCTGGCCAGTTCCTTGGTCGACTCATCAGCCAACAAACTGATCTGCCGACACCCCTGTGCGAGATAGTCTTCCGCAAGGCGGATCGTCGACTCATCAGCCAACAAACTGATCTGCCGACACATAATACGACCGATTCACTGGAAGCCATTCGCGAGGTCGACTCATCAGCCAACAAACTGATCTGCCGACACCTGAGCGTGATTAAGTCACCGGTGGCATCGTCGACGTCGACTCATCAGCCAACAAACTGATCTGCCGACACGCGGTATATTTGGCTGGCTTGCTGCAGAACTGACAGTCGACTCATCAGCCAACAAACTGATCCGCCGACACGAGAACGTTTATGTTATTAGTGTATCCGAGCAGCGATTCCCATCGAGACTATTCCGGTGCCTCGGGAGGTCTCGCGATACATGTATTTCCACGACGGATGGAGATCTGGAATTCCGGCCGCCTGCCGCCCGGAGTGACTGCCGAAACCTTGGGACGAGGCCAGTTGTCAGTACTCCGCAATCCAGACACCGCGCACGTTTTCTACTTGCGAGGCCTGATGGAGAAGGCAGGCCGGGGAAGTGTGCTGATGATACGGAAACAAACGGACTTTCCGCCCCGAAATGGCAGTCTGATGCCAATTTGGGCGTCACGCTGACCTTCTTCGCCCCGGAAGTTACCCCGGAAGTTCTGCGGCTGTTGCAGAACCTCGAAGGGGCGATGTTGCGACGGGAGTTGCAGGAAGCGATGTCGTTGAAGGATGACGAACATTTTCGCAAAGCCTATCTACTCCCGGCTCTGGCCGCAGGAGTCATTGAGATGAGCCAACCGGACAAGCCCACCAGCAGTAAACAGCGTTAACGCATCTGTTCAAAAGTGCTTCGAAGGGTCTTCAAGTCCACCTTCCGGTCCGCTGGAAATTTCATTTCTTCCAGCCACCATTCTTCCGTGAACCCTGCGGACTCACCCGGCTGCAGTTTTTCTCGTGGCCCGATGGGTTCCAGCTCAATCATGTCGCCGTTCGGGTACCACACAGAAACCGTCAGGCCGGCCGCTTCGTTGTAGACGCGATCGGGATAGGTCGCAAATTTCTTGACGAACAGCAGGTCGTTCGGAGCCAGATAGGCAATCACACCTGCGTAGCTGTCAAAGCCCAGTTTCGGCTTGCGTGGTGCTCCCAGAATCTCAACAAACCCCTCGCGGACTCTGATGTTCGGATCTTCGGGCTTCATATTGATTATGGTGTGATCTTCGTACATGACGTAGCTGTTCGGAAAACGACTGGGTGATGTCAGCGGAATCAGACAGATGCCCTTTCCAACCGCAAACGTTCGGCTCCAGTGACACCACTCGGTTGGTGCCTGCGAGATATTATGGATCGTCTGCGTGCAGAGCAGCTTCGAAGTTTTTGCATCGAGAAGAAAGTCGCGGATTAGGCGAGTCCCCGTGGATTCGTCATCAGGACTCGTCAGCCGTGCATGACGATCGCCGATGATTTCGCCTCTCCATTCCCCATTCCACAGAATGTTTCGCTGCGGAATCACAAGCTCCGGTCCAATGTCAAAGCGGCCGGCTGACGACCGTGGGGGATCTCCCAGCTTCCAGGTCTTTTCATCGTCAGAAAGGAACAGACTATTCGTGCCATTCAGCGAATACTCAAGAACTCGTCCGCCAACTTCAGGACACAAGACCACTTTGACCGGTCCATTGGTCAGCTCAATCGCCGCCGCATACCCGAAGTACGGAGCCACACGAGCCCCCTGAAAATCTTCTGCGTATACGACGGCACAATACCAAGTGCCAAACAATATCAACAGTCCGCGAAGCATGAGAAGTAGTCCCGATCGAAGTGGGTAACACAGTGGCTCAAACAGTGTACACTTCACTTGGAATTCTCGGCACTCGCCGAGGTTGTGTGAGATTCGAAATTTGAGATTTGAAATCTGAGGTCCGCCTGTTGGGCGTCGTCGCATTTCATGAGAACATTTTCAGCACGGGAATTGCCGAAATGAAGATTGCCGTTTTTTCCACTCAACCGTACGACCGTGAATTTCTAACGAAGGCGAATGCCGCAGCCGAGCATGAATTGCTGTTTTTCGACGTGCAGCTCAACCCTCAGACCGTGTCCCTCGCAGTCGATTGCCAGGCCGTCTGCTGCTTCGTCAACGATGATGTTCTGGCAGAAACACTGCAGAAGATTCACGCGATCGGAATTCGCCTTGTTCTGCTTCGCTGTTCCGGATTCAATAACGTTGATCTGCCGGCCGCAGCGGCGCTGGACGTAACAATTCTACGAGTCCCCGCGTATTCGCCGCATGCAGTCGCCGAACATACTTTGGCCTTGTTGCTGTCACTGAATCGAAATATCCCCCGTGCCTGGAATCGTGTTCGTGAAGGCGACTTCCGACTCCAGGGGTTGCTTGGATTTGATCTGTTCCAAAAGACGGTCGGTGTTGTCGGGACCGGTGAAATTGGTCGATGTGTGGCTGAAATCTTCCTTGGATTTGGGTGCCATGTTCTGGCCTATGACCCGTTTCCAAACGAAGAACTTCTGCAGCGCGGCGTCAAGTATGTTCCTCTGACCCAACTGCTGCAGGAATCACGAGTCATCACGCTGCATTGTCCGCTGATGAAGGAGACTTATCATCTGATCAACTCGGAGACGTTGAAACTGGTCCAGCCGGACTGCCTGGTGATCAACACAGGACGCGGCGCACTGGTAGAAGTGCAGGCTCTGATCGATGCGTTGAAAGATCGCAGAATCGGCGGCGTGGCTCTGGATGTCTACGAAGAAGAAGCGAGCCTGTTCTTCAGAGACCACTCGGAACAGGCGATTCCCGATGACGCGTTTGCGCGTCTGCTGACTTTTCCAAACGTTCTGATCACCGGACACCAGGGCTTTTTCACTCAGGAAGCGCTGACAAACATCGCCCGCACCACTCTAAAAAACGCGACGCAGTTTGAAGGCGGAACCCCGGACGTAAAATGTGTCGTTAAGTCGACGTGAATCACTGCCGACCGTCCTTCTCCCCCGCGGGGCAACGCTGGGAAGTATTTTTTAGTATTTCATGCGATTTCGGCCCAAAGGGCCATTCGATTGCCTGGCCTGAACACTGAAGATATCCTGACACAGCAGGTCTATCAGATTCTCGCCGGCTATCTGGACGGCAATGACGCTCAACTTCTGCGAGACGATCCTCTCTTCACAACGATTGTTTACATCGACGAAACCGGCTGGAAAGTCGGCAAAAAAACCTGCTACACGTGGATTTTCTCGACTGCCAAACACGTGTTGTTTCGCTGCGGAGTTTCTCGAAAGAAGACCGAAGCGACGAGCGTCCTTGACGCTTTCTTCGGCGGCATCGGCGTGACCGACGACTACGCGGCGTACAAGAGTCTGTTCAGCGAACACCAGTTGTGCTGGGCTCATTTGATTCGCAAGGCGATCAAACTGGTGCTGCAGAATCCAGACGAAACGAAGTACGCGGAGTTCCTGGATCAGTTATGCGGAATCTATCACGATGCGAAGTGCTTGCGTGACAACGTGGCCGCTTCGGTTATCGGTGAACCTCTGAACGATGCGGCAGAACGTAAAGCAGTTGTCGCCAAACTTCAGGAACGTATCAAGTCGCTGTGCAGTCGCCGCGACGAAGAAGTGATCACGGCCAAAGCCGCTGCAAAGCAAGTGCCTCCCGGTGAGCCAACAGCGTCGCATGTGGAAACGATCATTCTTCTTAAGCGAGAGCTGGCCGAAAACGTTGATTGTTTGTTCGTGTTTGTTGAGCATCCTGAAGTCGAACCGACGAACAATCGCAGTGAACGGAATGCTCGACGAGAAGCTGAAATTCGTAAGGGAGCCCGCACGAGCAAAACAGATTCGAGTGCGAAACGACGCAGTACCATCGTAACAGTTTTGGCGCGTCTTCAAACACGAATTGCCAGCTTCTCCACTGAAGAATCTGCTTGTCGCGGTCAGTGAGGCGAAGAGCCATCGAATTCTCCGGTGTGGAAGTCAGGAAACGGATTCACGATTCTGACCGGGGAGTTGAACAGAGTGTCGCTGCATTCTCTGATGGCTGACACCATGGGAGAGACGGTTCGGTTCCGATTCAGGAACAGCGGTGTTTCAGCGAGGCACAGCGGCATCATTGCCGGCACCTGGACATGTGAGGAGGAGTGCCAGTTCCGATGTGGGCTGCGGCAAGTCCTTTGGCGGTTTCGTCGTCGAAACCGCCCTCTGGCCGGAACGCCCAGCGGAGGCCACAGGGTGTGCCGGCTGTCCCAACAGCCGTGCACCAGATCGGGCGTCCCAGCCCGATCGCGGACGTCCAGTCCGCAGGTCACGGCCCAGGACGTGACCGTGGTTTTCGTCCGTACAGGACGGCGGAGCGTCCAGCGCAGCGCGAATAATCGAGAGCGTCCAGCTCTCTAATTATCCGTCACGATCCTGCCGCTTCGATGTTTGGTCTCTGATTCGCGATGTTGCCCCTGTAAATTTTGGGTATCACCGACTCCTAGCGTGAGTTGGTACTTTCGAAACGTCCAAAATGATTCTTCACTCCTGAGGTGTATGAATGAAACGCATCCCTGTTTGTCTGGACGGAACGTGGAATGCCTCGGGGAAGGAAGAAACAGACTCCGATACGAATGTGCTGAAGCTCTATCGAAGAGCCCACAATCAGGATGGTGATACTCAGAAGTCAGCATACTTTTCAGGCGTTGGAACCGCTCGCTTTGAACGGATTACCGGAGGATTGTTTGGGTTTGGACTTTATGACCAGATCAAGGCCGGCTATCAGTTTGTTGTCAATGAGTACGAGCCCGGAGATCAGGTTATCATCGTTGGATTCAGTCGCGGTGCATTCTCCGCACGCGGCCTTGCGGGCTTTATTGCTGCCAGCGGTGTCCTGAAGGAACGCGTCGTCGATGTTGGCGACTTTCTGGATCGCCGGGCGATCAACGATCTTTGGGACCACTATAAGGAACGCAGCGAGCGACCTGCTGCCCTTGCGGCATTCCGAGGACGCGAGTGCCATCCGCTGGATCCGAAGACTGTGTCTGCCGTCGGAGTCTGGGATACGGTCGGATCACTTGGAATACCATGGGACGTATTCGAAGGCGATAAGTTTGCCACAAGGCTAAACGACCGTGAACGCCGGATGCTGGAGTTTCTTGACACCGAGTTGCCTGCAGGTGTTGCCAAAGGCTATCACGCCGTCGCTCTGGACGAGCAGAGAGTTCCCTTTGTGCCGACACTCTGGACAGGACCGCGAGTGAAGGATGGGACCATTCAGCAAGTCTGGTTTGCAGGTTCCCATTCGAACGTCGGCGGTGGCTTTGCGAACACAGGCTTGTCTAATATCGCACTCGACTGGATGATTCGAAACCTGCGAGCCGCTCATGGACTGAACGTCGATGATATGAATCCAGACCCTGATGGATTCTGGCAATCTGTGGATTCCACCTCCATGGATGAAAGTCGTTCGCTGCCGATTGGCGGTCGAATCATCACAAGCGAGATGACAACCCGATCGGTGCGAAGCGAATCAGTGATACCGAACGCACGGTCAAATGGCCGCGTGGGCCGCGTCCGAAGTGGATGTCGAAAAAAGAGTATCGACGCACGCCTGAATTCATTGAGATACGATTGAATGATGTGAAGGCGGATACTCCCGGCTCCCGCTCTGAGGGATTCACCATCGCTAGCACTTTGCTTGATGTGAAAGAGCATCCTGGTGCATGGCTTGGTTCAATGTACGAAGGACGCTGGATAGTGGAACCGGATATTAAGTTGATTAAATGTACGTTGGGATTAGAGCATTTGCGTGGACAGAGTCCTGAGAGTCTTCATCGCGAGCTATGGACCGGAGTGCTGACCTACAATCTAGTGCGGCTGAAGATGTTGCAAAGTGGATACGCTGCTGGTCGCGAGATTCGCAGCATGAGCTTCACAGAAACTCATCAGCGCTGGCGACAAACTGGTTGCTTTCCGCGTGCGCCGGCGTCAGCGAAGCGATGGCAGTCTCAGCGCAACAGCAGGGTACGTGCGCTGTCATCGGTCAGCGTCCAGACCGCGTTGAACCTCGGGAAAACAAACGGCGTCCCAAGGTTCTGAAACTGATGAAAGTGGCCAAGCGGATGTTTCATGCGGCGATCGCGGCGATCTCAAAAATCCTGTGAATTCCCATGGACAACGCTATTCAGGCCTGACCCCTTTGATGCACCGCATTATGCCAAATCGCGGAGCGGTTCCTTGATGGACTGACGGACTGAGGCAATCGCTTTTGCGGAAATATAGATAAGCGTGTTTTATGGAACGATCATATGGGAAAGTCATGGTGCCATTCGATTTTCACGGCTGACTCAACCGGGCTTCCAAAGGAGCGTTCATGAGCATTCCTGGAGCGAATAGGCCCAGCAGAATGTGTCATTATGATTGAAAAAGGACGAGGCCGCCATTATTTATTTCTGGTCGTGTTGGATACTTTTTTTTGTGGCAGCTGAGCAAAGCATTCGCCGCTGTAGATCATCGTGTATAGGAAGCCTCAAATTAAAGAAGAAGTTCTCTCGCAGCTGCAAAGTTGCAAACAGACTAGGGCGAACTCGCCGTGCAAAAGTGCCCAAGCATCGAGGAAGATGGGTTCAGGATTGAGGACGATGTATTAATTTCGTGAACAAGTCATTATTCTACGCGTGTGATGCTACTCCGACCGCGTACCGGTGTCGAAATTCTGCCACTCTGAAAACGCGTTACTCTACGAATCTGAAGTCGTTTGCAGCTCCCATCCTCGCTCAAGTTGGCAATTGCCGAATGAACGTACTGCGATCGAGATCAAACTGCCTGATGCCCCAGTGGATCCCTCCGATTCCACACTCCCATCATCGGCAGCAGGAATCGGTTTCTCACGTAATACATCTGGGGCGAAGCGCCGTTCCAGCGGTAGCCAGCGTAGAGAATCTCGAAGCCGACCGCCGACGAGGCTTGAACGACACCTGCACCGGTCATGAAGACCGGTGTACCGTAGGCCGAATAGGCGAAACGTTCGGTGACAGAACCGGTGGTATCGCAAATGGCAATCATGTTCCAGTTGCCGTCCTGCATTCCGTAGCGGCGTTCGTTCATGGTGCCGTTGTTGGCGGTGGAGCGGTCTCGCAGGATCAGGTCATCAATGTACCGCAGACCCCAGACAAACTGACGTTCGGCGGTTGTCGTGCTGCCAATGCGTTCCTCAACGCACTGCCAGCCGGGTGTGTAGTAGTAATGACGTGATTCACTTACCGTGCCGCTGACATACGTATTTTTGCGAATCCGGTAACCACGAGCGTCATAGACATTCTCCACCAGATTTGTGACACCATCACGGATCTCCACCAGCCGGTTCCAGGCATCGTAGCGAGCGGACAACTGTGTCGAGATGGTTCCCGAATCCAACGTGAATGCATTCCACTGAACCTCCGTAAAGCTGTTCCACTGACTTTCGGTGAATTCGTTCCATATCGGCGTGGAACTGGTTGCCGGAGGATTCGGGATACCGACCATGTTGCCAGCTCGGTCTCGCTTTTGTCGGAACAGCCTGCCATAGGTCGTGTGTAAAATGGTGGAAAATGTAGAACAGAGTTTTTCAACCACGAAAGGCACGAAATTGACGAAAGGAATCGCCGGGAAAAGAGAAGAGGAAGTGAATCGCGATTTTGTTTTAATTGTTCTGACTGGCGTTCTTTGTGCATTGCGACTTTTTCGTGTCTTCCGTGCCTTTCGTGGTTCCAACCTGCGATTCCGGGTGCCTCGCTGCTGATCAGTGAGCCGGTATAAACCGTCATACTGGTACAGTTCATCGTATCCACTGAGAACACCGTCTTTTCGCCATGTACGATTGGACGCTCGGTCGTAGCCGTATTCAATCTGAGCGAGCGTCGTCGAGGATGTCTTCCACAGGCAGTTGTCGACACGGCCAAAGCGATCCAGTCCCCAGTAGACGTCGCCGGTGTTTGGGTCATTGCCGCTGCCGATCAGCGTCCACGAAATGCCGGGTTGAGCCGATGCCGCATTCACGAAGCCGGATGAACCCAGATACTGGTAATCCACCAGGTTGAAACCTTCGGCCGAGAACTTCATCGACTCAATACGGCTGGAAGCGTCGTTCATGCCGTTGGCGGTGCCGTAACTTTGAGGCAGGCTGCGACCATCGGGATACACCATCCCCGTCATCCGGATCGTGTTGCCCGATCCGTTCGCATAGCTGTATTCCACTTTCGGTGTTGTGGAGGTATTCACCAGCCCACCGTGTTCCTGGTAAGAATGCGTCTGCTGACCGAAGTCATTGTACACATTCTCAACCTGATTCAATCCGAAGTCCACGCGCGGATCGTACGAGGTTGTGTCGGCGGACTGCCATGATGCGGGCTGGGGGCTTTTGTGCTCTGCGACATTTTCGTGCCTTTCGTGCCTTCGTGGTTCCACGCTGCAATTCGAAGGTCTTTACGTTTGGCAGCTTCACGACGCCAGTTGTTGCGTACAAGATTGAAATGCAGAAGACAATTTTTCAACCACGAAAGGCACGAAAATCACGAAAGGAAACGCAGGAAGACCGGTGCCCACTGAATCGCGATGCAATACCACAGCAGCTGACCGGAGCTCTTTGTGCTTTGCGATTCTTTCGTGTATTTCGTGTCTTCCGTGGTTCTCAATGTCTTCGAAATGATCAAGTCAAGGCACCCGGTTTTTAACCACGAAAGGCACGGCGCGAATTGATCGTCTTCA
>Ga0209390_10002220_pt1 | contig 34776 bp, 29 predicted proteins | sample BON01_FD_187212 | JGI IMG/M metagenome (GOLD analysis project Ga0209390, IMG submission 187212) | Freshwater microbial communities from Lake Bonney liftoff mats and glacier meltwater in Antarctica - BON-01 (SPAdes) (version 2) | ecosystem: Environmental > Aquatic > Freshwater > Ice > Glacier...
GGCATCCCCAAGAAACTGCACTGGTCGCCAGTGCAAGAACCAGGCAGGCGACAGCCTGCTCTTTGGATCCCCTGCCCAAATAATCAACAAGGTTGCCAACACCGGCACAACCGCATACCAACCAGGGAACCCATCGGTTGCCTCAAACACAAACATGAACCCAACAAGTGACAACCACCCAACCCACGAAGCAACGTGAGACAAAACAGCCGGGGTCAAGCCAAATCTTGACAAATCAAACCGAACTGATCCAAGGCCTATAGACCCGGAACCAGAAGACTCAGAGGAAGAATTTGAATTAGATGTTCTAGGCCTCATAGCCAGAGCAAGTAGCGCCCCGGCACCGAACTCCCAGGCCCTAGAGAATGTAGAGAAGTAAGCAACCGGGTTGTTGTCATAAACCAACCAAGAGCTATAAGCAAAAGACAGAACGGTTATAGAGCCAAGAATCAAACCGAAAGCCTTGAAGCCGAACCTGGCACCAAAGAACAACCACCCAGCTAACAAAATCAGAGGCCAAGCGACATAGAGCTGCTCCTCGACTCCCAGCGACCAAAAGTGCTGCACAATCGAAGGCGAGTTATCAGCAGCTAAGTAATCAACCGAATCGGCAGCAAACACCCAGTTGGCAAAATAGAAAGTCGCGGCACCGATATCTCGGTAGAAACGCTCCTGCAGCGCAGCCGGAGCAAAATACCAGACACTCACCGCAGTGAAGAGTAAAACAACAAGGCTTGCGGGCAGCAAGCGCTTTGCACGCCTGGCCCAAAACTTCAAAACATTTAGCTTGCCAGTCTTTGCAAACTCAGCAAATAAATGCGCTGAGATCAAGAACCCGGAAAGAACAAAGAAGACATCTACACCAACAAAACCACCGGTTAAAGCAGAAGGCCTAAGGTGATAAACGAACACCGCCATCACGGCTAAGGCCCTTAGGGCCTGGATGTCTTTTCTTAGATTCATACTCTCTCTAGTTCAGCTAGTAACCAATGAAGCTTAACCTGTGAAAGAAGCTAACAGGTAATGGGAAACCCCCCACCTCCTAAAAGGTGAGGGGTTTCCGGTTCTAAGTTTTTAGTACCTAGGGTACGTAATTACTTAGTTGTGATTGTCATGCGCTCGACTTCAACAGTATCGATGTAAACAATGACGTTGGCTACATAGCCAGCACCGGTGTTTACGGTCAAAAGTGAGTAGCCGGCCTTGAGGTCCACAATTGGGTTACGGACGTGCCACTTGGATGCTAGACGAACAGAAAGCTTCTGTCCGGCGTAGCCCTTAGTGAACACAGCCACGTAGCCCTTGTAGGTACCAATGGTGACCTTCTGGTCTGCAGCAGCAGCTACAGCTCCGCCAACTGTAACAGCGTGAACAACAGTGATGTTCTTCGTGCTTACAGCCAATCCTGTTGGCTGGTAGGTAGCTGTAAGTGTTGCAGTTCCCTTGTCAGTTGCACCGGTCAGAACGTTTACAGAGAACTCTCCGTCAGCGTCAGTCTCGGTTGGCATGGTTCCGATAGCAATACCGGAGCCCTTGTATGCAACTGTGATTGTCGCGGAGCCTGAAGTGTCAACAGGGTTTCCGTTCATGTCGACAAGAGTTCCAGTGAGGGTAGCTGTCGCACCGCTTCCGATGTTTGAAGTGTCGAAGCTGATTGACTTACCTGAGCTATCAGCTGCCGGATCTACAACCAGTAGCGAAGTGGTCGATGTTGCACCAATTCCATAGGTGAGGGTGAACGTACCAGCGTGCTTAGAAGCAACCTGGAATGTGAATCCACCATCTGCAGCTGCTCTAACTGTAATTCCACCAGAAGTGGTTGCAGTAACAGCGGCAGAAGCACGGAACACAAGCGAATCAGCATCACCAGAGATAACTACCGATGAACCTGCATTCTTAGCAGTTCCGGTAATGGTCTCGTAGCTTACGGTGCTTGGGAAGTAGCTCACTGATGCAGATGTGCTTGCAATAGGTGAGGCACTCATGGCATCTGCAGTTGAAGTAACAGTTACTGTTACGTCAGTTCCGGCGGCACCTTCATTAAGCCAAGCGGCTAGATCGGTGTTCCACTTCTGGAGCTGTGTTGAAACTACAGCTGATCCAGTCTTTGCAACTGGAGTAGGAGTGAATGCAAATGTTGCAGCCGCTGATGCTACAGCCACGTTTGAAATAGTCTCCGCGTAAGCGAAGCCAGTTCCACCCTTGGTTGCTTTGATCTGGAAGAGTCCAGCAGAAGCTGCCACTTGCCACTGGTCTTCAATCGTAAAGCCAATGTTGACCGCAGTGCCAGGTGTTGTGGCGTAGAGGTTATAGTCGTTGGCGATTGAGTATGCAGGGGTGGTTGCAGTCAATGTGAGAGTTGAAGAAGCAACGTTGCCCGAGGTAGCGTCAACTGTCAGTGTGTTTCCACCTATGAATCCAGTTGTAGCAACTGTGAACGATCCGTAGCCATCAGCACCTGTAGTTACAGAAATGTCATCTGGATAAGCAGTCAAAGCTGCTCCCCCATTGACACTGATTTGCGTTGAGCCTGTTGCTAGAGCAGTTCCACCCAAGGCGACAGTCACGACCTGCCCACTAACGCTTACAGAACCTGTAAGAGCGTGAACACGAATTGTGTAGGTCTGGTTTGGACGAACGGCTGCAGCAATAGCTGACGATGCTGTTGAGTTGTCAGATGCTAGAACAGTAGCGTTCACCGCATCAACACCGGCGGCGCTCGCAGCTAGTGCTACAACTGAGCCGGCAAGCTGACCAGAGTAGATGTTAAGTGCGCTTCCAACGACATAACGAACAGCTCCACTTACTGACTGACTCGAGGAAATGCTGTTGACAGTAATCGAGGTGGACAGAACGCCACCCTTCAAAGCTAATGCAGATCCAGAGGTGGCATTTGTCGCAAGTACTGACGCCGCGCCACCTGAGTACAGAACGCTAGATGAAGACATCGCAAGGAAAAACGAACCCTTAACGTTGGCCAGGTTTACGCCGGTGATTGTCGACGAAACTGTAAGTACAGTGTCGTCCTCGAGTGGCTGGGTGACAGTCAAGGTAGCAGTTGGGTTTCCCAAGGTCACAGTGAATGTAGTGAAGAGCTCGTCTGAGTCAACAGCGTCATTCTTCGCTCCACCCTGATTATCAATCCAAGCTGTTACCAATAGGGTAACTGGAGACCAAGATGCTCTGGGTGAAGTGCTCGACGCCTTGAAGTTCAAGTGAGCAATTCCAGTACCACTGATGCTGGCACTGACGGTTCCAACTGTCGCGCCTGCAACAATGTACGGTGCGCTATCAACAATCTGAGATGCTGTGGTCTCAGCTGACATGTCGAGCACTGTTTGACTCACAGAAAAGGCAATGTCCATGTCGATTCCAGCTGTTTTTTCAACCTTGTAGACGACGTTTCCTGTGGTGAATAGCGTGGTGACACTGTTCTGCTTCAACTGTGTGTACACAGGGAAGTCAGAATCAAGTGCACCAGCAAATGTGGTTCCAGCTACCGGGTAAGCGCCGATGTCAGATCCGTCTGTAGCAGCTGAAGCAGCTGGAACAGTCGCGAACATTGAGACAATCAGAGCGAACGCAGCACCCAGAGCCAAACCTTTGCGGTTTGAGTTCGTTTGCATGTGTTTTTTCTTTCTCTTGGTTTCCCAACACTCATTGGAATGCCGGGTTTGAGAGCAGGCGACCACCAACCAAGCAGGAGATTACATACCCTCACGTAAGGTTAGCGTTCATAGAGGCAGATTGTTACGCACATACAGCAAAAAAATTACCAAATTTGTCTCTTAGATCTGGGAGTTGTTCGGCGCCAATCCAAAAGTCGATTCGAGTAGATTTCCGTCCTGGGAAATTTTCAGAGTGATGCTCAGCCCTAGGCGACTGACCTCAGAGTCTTCGACGGCCCTGAAATCATAGGAGCCCACTGTGTCACCAATCAACAGATCAGTTGCAACGTAATCCAAGACAAGCGTGCCATCAGGGAGAGTCGTCTGCTGGGCAAGCGACGACTTAGGGGAAGAAACGAAGCTGTCTCCGTTGACCTGAATTTCCAGCCATACAGCTTTTATTTCCTCGGAATTATAGATAACGAAAGCCTTAACGCCAGTCTCGGAGACTAGAGCAATCGAATTGGAGTTGCCCTGAGAGCCCTCCAGTGCGGCTGAGCTTCGCTTCTCGAACACAAGACTTTGGGCCGCTGCATTATCAAGGGACGCCCGCAACACAGCCAACGCCGGGTTTTCTTCTTCAGTCTTGGGGGCGACATCATCCTCTCGGATGGCCTCATTCAGGCTGGTGAGTTGAGGTTGGGTCAAATCCGACTCATTTGAAGCCCTCTCAATTTCGCCCGAGCCTAGTGGAACTGATTCATCCTCCGCCAACTGGCGCGAGCCAATTGAAGGACCAGAGCCCTCATCTGGAATGAGCTCTAATGAATTGATTCCTGGAGGTGTCGCGATTTGTGGTTGAGAAACAATTTCCTCAGAGGTTGTGGAAGCTAGGTTTGGAATCACACCGAAGGAAACAGCCAGAACCAAGAGAAATGCTCCGGCAACCGAAGCGATCTTGCCGCTGTCAGCTGCTGCCTTTCTGGCAGCCAAAGACAAGATTCCAGACATCGAAAGCCCTGCGGTCTCGGCTTCGCCAATAAGGGCTTTCTTGAAGGCCGCCCTGGAGCGGAATAGAAGCTGGCGGAAAGCGTTCTCGCTGAGACCCATTTGAGCTGAAACAACCTGCACACCCTTCTCTTCATAGAGGGTTGCGATAAGCGCCTCTCTATGACGAGGCTGCAACTTGGCTAACGCCAAGCTGACAATCGCTGCATCGTCTGCTCGCTCTAGGTCTTGGCTAATCTCTGGGATGTTTGCTTCAAACTCACCATGTTCATCTAAAGGAGCCAGGCTCACTCTGCTGTTTGCCCTAATGACATCGAGAGCCAAAAGCCTGGTCTTCCATTTCAGGAACCTCAAAACTCCTAATTCGGAGTCAAGGTCTGGAAGGGCTGTCATCAAATATAGAAAAGCATCTTGAACAACTTCTTCAACCTGAGAGGAGTTGTTCAAGAATCTTTTGGCATGGCGCTCTAGGTGAGGGCGAAAACGAACATAGATAGAGGCAAAGTCTTTTGCTGACCAGTCCTTCAATACTGCAGGTGTCAAAGAGTCAGCAAAATGTTCTTGAAATTTAGGTAGGCCAAACTCCTCGTCAGACTCTTCATCGAGAAGAGATTCCAACGAGTCCTCATAATTGAGGCCCTTGGGGTCAAAGAATTCTGCCATCTCTTCTAATATACGAGCCGTGTCAATAGTTGTTACGAATTTTTTGCAGTTCACTCCGGGGATCCAGCACCATCAAGACGTCTAGGAGTAGTTAGTCAGATTTTAAACGCAGACAATGTGCAACAGAAAAAGGTGCCAGTTTCTAGTCGTCGAGCCCCATAAGCTTCACGGCCTTTTCAAAGTCAGGCACTTTTTTTTGAAGCTCTTTGAATGTTCCTTCTGCAACAATGACGCCGTTGTTCAAGTAGATGATCTTGTCGGCATTTTTTACGGTTGAAAGTCTGTGAGCGATCAACACAACTGTCATTTGACCCCTCAAGCCGTCAAGCACCTCGTTGATTTCTGATTCTGTTTCGGCATCTAAGGCGCTGGTCGCTTCATCAAGGAACAGGATGCCCGGGTTTCGATAGAGCGCTCTGGCTAGGCCGAGCCTCTGGATCTCTCCACCAGAGAGCTGTCCTGAATCTGGTTGGATGTCCATCCCGAGTTTTTTAGTTGAGCTGAATGAGGAGAGCCCCGCAATCGATAGGCAAATGGCGACTTTGTCGAGATCAGTTTTTCCAATAGACGCCAAAGATACGTTTTCTGCAAGAGTGCCGGACACAAGGTGAGGTCGTTGGGGAACTATGCCAATGACTCCGTCGCCATGCTCCAGAAGCTCTCTGGGAGAAGCGTCGTCAAGAACAATGACCCCAGAAGTCGGCAAACGAAAACCCGTGGCGAGCTCGAAGATTGTAGTCTTCCCAGCCCCTGAAGGGCCAACTAGAGCGACTTTTTGACCCCCTTTGACGTCGAAGCTAATGTCCTTGACTACTGTCATGCCAGCGTCATAGCCGAATGAAACATTGTCGAAGTGCAAACCAAGTGTTCGACCAGTTCCGTTTTTAGTGGTGGTGATGCTGACTTGGTCATTTTTTCGATCAAAGATCACTTTGAGCCGCTCGAGAGCAAACTTTCCCTGGTTGGCTCCGTTGATCATGGTGTTAATAGCCGCCTGGAGCGGAAGCAGGGATGCCACGACCCTTAGTCCTCCTGCCATGAAAACTCCGATTGTTACCGCTTGAGAGGGGAGGTCGCTGAAGACCACAATCCCAGCGAGGAATCCGAATATTCCAAGAATCAAAGAGGTTTCTATTACGTACCGAGGAAGACTGTTGAGCGTGGAAATAATAGCTCCGCTAGATGCGGATTGTACTCTTCCCGCGGCGAACTTGGAAACCCAAGATTTTAGTTCGCCCGAGGCCCTCACTTCTCTCCGGACGCCAAATAGATCGCGACTGGATTGCAGAGAAGTCTTGGAGCCCTTCATTGCGTTCAATCCATTGCTTCGAATTCTCTTAGTGACAAATTGACTTAGAGCCCAAAGAACGGCACCCAAATAAAAAAACATTGCTGCTGCAGCAATGGGGTTGACAAAGAGAAAAGAGACAATCATGCCAATCAAGAGAGCTATTTCAGAGATTGCTGCAATCCGAGCATTTATGAACGCCGAAAGTGCCGATGCTGAGGCCATCGAAATGTTTTGAAACTCCGAGAGGCTGTCCGAAAAGCCTTGCTCCCCCTCACTGCCTCCCTTGAAATAGTCCTGGGCAAGTGTCTTTGAAAAGTCAGCTTCCAAAGAGGCGACAAAAAGAGCAGTCTTCAGGTTTAGAACAATAGAGAAAGCAGACTTCAACAAAAAGGTGCCGGCAATGGCCAAAGAGATGACAACGGCAGCTCGTTCGTTGATGATAACTGCGCCTATCGCTGGAATATCTAGTGGCGCGACCGAACCACCACTTGTGGCAAAGGCGCCAAATGAAGTTGCAAGCAGAGCAATTCCTGCCAGGCCGATGATGTCTAAGAGGTTCGCTGTAACCCGCGCAAATGCAAAACGATAGATTCTGAATTTTGCCTGCTTTGAAATTACGCCGCCAACAGCGCGAAGAGACATAGAATCTTTATTGGCTTTCATTCAAGATAGCTTATGGGCAGATATCGATACAGTTAAGTAGTTCTGAGGGAAGGGTCTGGATAAATCATGTCTATTGCAGTGGTGATTCCTTCTTTTCGCGTTACCGACCACATTCTTGAAGTGTTGAAAAACATAGGCCCCGAAGTTGAGCGCATTTACGTCATAGACGATGCTTGCCCAGATAAGTCCGGGGAATTTGTAAAGAAGCACTCAAAAGACAAGCGAGTGCAAGTCTTATTCCACGAAATCAACCAGGGTGTTGGTGGTGCTGTTGTCACCGGCTATAAGGCAGCGCTTCAAGACAACATAGATGTAGTCGTCAAAGTTGACGGCGACGGGCAAATGGACCCAGGACTGATTTTGACAATCGCCAAACCAGTGCTTGAGGGCAATGCTGACTATTCAAAGGGCAACCGGTTTGACTCACTGGAGAATCTATTCTTAATGCCAAAGACCAGGATTTTTGGAAATGCTGTTTTATCACTTTGGTCAAAACTTTCTTCTGGATACTGGAACATCACGGACCCAACAAATGGCTTCACTGCCATTCACCGTCAAGCACTGGAAGCAATCCAACTTGACAAACTTCGCAAAACCTACTTCTTTGAATCTGACCTCTTATTTCGCTTGAGCATCGTGAATGCAGTAGTTATGGACGTGCCGATGGTTTCGGTGTACGGAAACGAGAAGAGCAACCTTAAAATCCGCAAGGTCATCTTCGAGTTTCCATGGAGGCACACCGTCAACCTCCACAAGCGGCTTTTTTATAAGTACTACCTGCGGGAATGGTCGGTTGCCAGCTTTGAGCTTCCAGCCGGTATTGGGTTGACAATCTTCGGTGCTTGGTTTGGTTTGGCTAGGTATTTTGAGGCCTCTGATGCAGGGCAGGCAACTACCGCGGGTCAGGTGACCCTCTCAGCACTTGCATTGATTCTTGGGGTTCAGCTGCTACTTTCGTTCTTGGCATACGACGTTCAATCGGAACCAAGGGTTCCAAGACAAAAGAGATAACCGGGGTTTGACATGAAAGCAATTTCCAAGTTTTTCAAGGACTGGCGAAGTTACACGCTCATTGGAAGCCTGTTGGCAGTTGCTGGTTGGGTCTTTTCCCGTGTCAGTGCAGTAAACCCTGCAATCCTTGGCGATGAATACCTGTATTCGATCAACGCTCGTCATGCGGCCCCATGGGATCCATCTCCTGCTGGAGATTTCTCGAACTACCTTTTCAACCTTGTCTATAGCTCAACGAATCTTTGCGGTGAAGCTTTTTACACCTGCGGCAAAATACTGAACCTAATCTTTTTTGTTGGATTTTTAACTGTTGTTTTCATAATCGCGGTTAGGTTTTTGAATTACTGGGTTGCACTTGCCTTCACGGTAGCTGCTGGCCTCTCGCCGATCTCTGTCTACACATCCATGTTCTTGCCAGAGTCAATGTATTTCTTCATGATCAGCCTTGTCTTCTTGGCTGTCCTGAAAGCGGCAGAGTCATACGCCTGGAAAGACTGGGCTTTGGTTGGAGCTCTTATCGGTGTCGCATCTCTTGTGAAGCCGCACGCTTGGCTATCAGCGATTGCCATCGGTATCTTCCTGGTGGTGCTTGGCCTAACCCAGGCAAAACACAGATTCAAGCCTTTATTCAAGGCAGTTGGCGCAATTTCAGCTGGAGCTATTCTCGGTCGCATCGTGATCGGGTTCCTTGTTGCTGGTCCTAGAGCGCTCGATTTCTTTGGTATTTACCTTGGGGCAGACGTGTTGGCAGATGTTGCGGAAGGTGTCACACCGACTGCCGAAGGTGCGGTTGATGTCGCACTAACCTCACCCATTAATGGAGTCATAGCCCTCTTTGGGACGCAACTGAACGTGCACGTGTTGACGGTAGTTGCACTGATGGGTATCGCTGTGATTGGTCTGATTGCTGGAATCGTTGAACTGATCCGCACTCGACAACTGACTGCACGAACTTCAATTGCTCTGTTCTTATTCATCTGGCTAGTGAGCATGGTTATTGAGATTGTCATTTTCACGGGTTGGGTAACCGGCACTGGCGATGACCACACGACAAGAATTTTGTCTAGGTATTACGACTTCCTATATGTCTTTGTTCCGCTGGCAGGGTTGATTGCACTAAGTGGCAATGCCGATTCAAAGACTCCAGTCTTTATTCGGTTGCCGCTGGCTGGCTTGTTTTTAGTGCTCCTGACCCCGGCATTCACCGGCTTCTTTGGCACACTAACGATTCAGATTGCTGACGCTCCTAACCTCGCTGGGCTTGTTGTAAATGCTGATGTGTTCAACGGCGTTGCGATGGTGGGGTTCGTCTCGCTATTGGTTTTCAGTTTTCAACCGCGTTTTGCCCCTTGGACTTTCGCAGCGATCCTGCCGTTAACGATGATTGCCACCGGTGTGGTGGCCCAAGACCAGTACCGGGACTTCAGAGGAACCGTCAATGCACAGGACCTAGCTGGTAAGTACCTAAACCAAAACTTGACTGCAGCTGAAATTGACGCCACTTGGATCATTGCAACCTCAAGGTTTGAGGCCACAAACGTTGCCATGTGGGCAGACTCTCCAACTGTAAAATATGACCTGTTTGCACCAGGTGGCGTGCTAGATGAGTCGCTTGTTCCCGAAGGCAGTCAGTACATCCTTGCAACTGGAAACCTTTCTTACGCAGGAGAAGCAACCGAGACCATCACCGGTGATGGTTACATCCTCTACAAACTCAAGTAGGAGCACGCCTTGAGGATTCTGTTTTTGCATGAGGTGAACTACCTCAAGAAGCCTATTTTTGAAATGCACGAATTCCCAGAGCATCTGGCCGCCCTTGGCCACACTGTTGGTTTCATCCAGTTTCCTGAGGGCGAGAGTAGTGGTTCGCTGGCCAAGACTCCATTCAAGCAGAAGGTTCAAGGACGAGTGCTAACTAGCCAGAGCCTCACCCTCTTCTCACCTAAAACATCATCAGGCAGTTTCCTGGGCCGACTGCTGACGGTATTGACTTTCAAAGGAAGCTTCAAAAGGGTCGTCCACGATTTTGAACCAGATGTTGTTGTGAGCTTTTCAGTTCCAACATCTGGATGGCAAGCGGTTCAGGTTTGCAAAAAACTAGGTATTCCTTTGATGTTTAGGGCACTTGATGTGAGTCACAAGATTAGAAAATCAGCATTGTCTCCGTTGATCAAGACGGCTGAAAAATACATCTACAAAAACGCTGGTTGGGTGTCTGCAAATAACCCTGCGATGCTCGAGTACTCCTTGTCATTGGGGGCTCAAAAGCCAAAAGGGTCTGTAGAGCTTCCGCCGCTAGATGTCAGTCACTTCAGAAGCTCTGAGGAGGACACAGCCAAATTGCAAGCCCAGCTTGAGATTCCAAGCTCCGCCAATGTCTGTCTCTATATGGGCAGTTTCTTCTACTTCTCTGGCTTGCCGGAGCTAATTACTGCCTTTGCCAAGAATCGCCAGGAACATGAATATTTGATTCTGGTTGGAGGCGGTGAGCAGGCAGCCGAGCTTCGAAATCTCACTGCCCAACTCGAAATTGATGCCTGGGTTAGGTTTGCCGGCTTTGTCTCATTTGAAGATCTTCCTCGGTATCTAAGTCTGGCAACAGTTGCGGTAAACCCCATGCACCGATCAATTGTTTCAAATGCTGCTTTCCCAAATAAAGTCATTCAATACATGGCAGCGAAGCTGCCAGTAGTTTCAACAAGGCTTGATGGGCTAGTGCAGACATTTGGTGAGGACTCTAGCCTTGTTTATGCTGACAGCAGCGAAGGTGTCTTCGCTGCGGCACAGAAGCTTTATGCAAGCCCTGGACTCGGAAAGATCGGAGAGAGCAACTTGAAGATAGTGAAACAGAAGTTCTCGATCGACAATGCCGTGAAAGCCATGGAGCTCAGATTAGAACAGCTGATTGGGGCCTCAAGGTGACCCGGGTGCTAGTGCTCGGCGGCACAGGCATGCTGGGTTCTGCAGTCGAACAGGTTCTAAGAGAATCTCACGTTGAAGTAATAACTGCGTCAAGGACTCAAGGAGTCCGGTTCGATGCCGAAGACCTCGGCTCGGAGGCGCTAATTACAGCAACTGGCCTAAGCGCAGATGATTACATAGTCAATTGTGTTGGTATTACAAAAGCAAGGATTGACGAGTCAAGTCGCAGCAGCAGAGAATTGGCTGTGAATCTAAACATTGAGTTCCCATCAAACCTCGCGGAAGCGGCAGAGCAAAGCGGCGTAAGGGTTATTCAAGTTGGTACGGACTGTGTGTTCAACGGAACAGCTGGAAACTATTCCGAAAGCTCTTCTCATGATGCATTAGATGTTTACGGCAAAACAAAGAGCCTCGGTGAAGTCCCCTCTGAAAACTTAATGCACTTACGTTGTTCTTTAGTCGGGCCAGAAATTGGAAGAAGTTCGCTGTTTTTCGAATGGGTAAGAAACCAGCCCCAAGGAGCCAAAGTATCTGGCTACACGAACCATATTTGGAACGGCCTTAGTTCCAGAGCATTCGGCAAGGTTGTCACAGGAATTATTCAAAAAGATCTTTTCAGTGCTGGAGTGCAGCACCTAGTTCCCGCGAATCGGGTGACAAAGGATGAGTTGGTTCGGATGGAACTAGCGGCGTTAGGCAGGGGCGACGTATTGGTTCAGTCTGTGACGGCAGACATAGCTGTGAACCGGACTCTAAGGACAGAAAACAGCAAGCAAAATAGTGAGCTTTTCCTAGCGGCAGGCTATTCAGAAATACCAACAATTGACCAAATGGTTCTGGAAGCCTGTGAAAATCTGCCAAACTAGGGCCGACTAAGGAGTTACATGGCTAAGAAAATTAGTGGTTCTACAGTGGTTATAACCGGTGGCACCGGATCATTCGGTTCAACCATGGCAAAGCACCTGCTTGGCAGAGATGTTGGCGAAATAAGAATCTTCAGCCGCGACGAGGCGAAGCAAGATGCCATGCGTCACTCAATCAACGACAGCAGAGTCCGTTTCTTCATTGGCGACACCAGAGATGCAGATTCGGTAAACGGCGTAGTCCACGGCGCTGACCTCATTTTTCATGCTGCCGCTCTAAAGCAGGTTCCCTCAGCAGAGTTTTTTCCACTAGAAGCAGTAAAGACCAACATAAACGGCTCTGCCAACGTGCTTAGGGCCGCCATTGCCAACGAAGTGAAGGGTGTTGTTTGCCTTAGCACTGACAAGGCCGTCTACCCAATTAACTCAATGGGCATGACCAAGGCACTAATGGAGAAAACCGCCCAAGCTTTTGCTCGCGACAGCATTGAATCTGCAACAACAATCTCTGTCACCCGCTATGGAAACGTGATGTATTCTCGAGGCTCTGTGATTCCGCTGTTTATTTCCCAGATTAGGTCTGGCAACCCGATTACCATTACTGATCCCACAATGACCAGGTTTCTCATGTCATTGGCGGAGTCTGTGGACCTGGTGGAATACGCCTTTGAAAATGCCGAGACCGGAGACCTTTTTGTTCGAAAGGCCCCAGCATCAACAATTGAAGTTCTGGCAAACGCCCTAACTGAGATGTTTGGTGGCAGCGAGAACCAAATTAAGACCATTGGCTTTCGACATGGAGAAAAGTTGTTTGAATCTCTCCTGAGCACCGAAGAGCGAGCTAAGGCCGAAGACCTAGGCGACTACTTTCGGGTTCCGCTCGACACAAGAGACCTCAATTACTCCGAGTATTTCGAAGAGGGCGAGCAAAGAAAACCAGACCTAGATGCTTACACCTCTCACAACACAGAGCGTTTGGATGTTGAGGGCGTAAAGAAGCTGCTGATGACAATCCCAGAAATAAGGCAGGAACTAGGACTGTGAAAAAACTCAAAGTAGTGACAATTGTTGGCACTAGGCCAGAGATCATTCGGCTTTCAAGACTTATTCCAAAGCTCGATGAACACACCGACCACATCTTTGTCCACACCGGCCAGAACAGCGATCCAAAGCTGAACGAAGTGTTTTTTGAAGATCTAGAACTCAGGGCTCCCGACTACTACCTCAACGTTGACACTTCATCCATGGGAACCGTCATGGGAGACGTCATCAAGAAGTCCGAAGAAGTTTTCCTCAAAGAGAAGCCAGATGCAGTGATGATCCTGGGAGATACCAACTCCGCCATTGCCGCAATCGTTGCAGAGAGACTCCACATTCCCGTCTATCACATGGAGGCTGGCAACCGATCCTTTGATAACAACGTTCCTGAAGAACTAAATCGCAAGATGGTTGACCATGTTGCGAGCTTCAACCTGCCATACAACGACTATTCAATGAGAAACCTTCTGGCTGAGGGAATCCACCCCAGGTTTATTCAAAAAACCGGGTCTCCAATCAGGGAAATCTACGAGCACTACAAAGACAAAATTGCGGCCTCCAAAGCAGTTGAGGACCTAGGCCTAACTGCAAATGGCTACTTCCTGGTTTCTGTTCATCGACAAGAAAACGTTGATTTGCCTGAACGGCTTGAAAAAGTACTTGACTGCCTAGTTGCAGTCCATGAGGAGTGGGGCTTGCCAGTAATGGTGTCGACCCACCCAAGAACCAGGGTTCGTCTCGAGAATCTTGCAAGAAAAAACCTTAAAGGCATCACTTTTCATGAACCATTCGGCTACCTCGACTACAACAAGCTTCAGCTGGAATCAAAATGCGTGATTTCGGACTCAGGAACGATCAGCGAGGAATCCTCCATATTAGGCTTTCCTGCAGTAACCCTCAGGGACTCGATGGAAAGGCCAGAGGCCCTTGAGACCGGTTCCATAATGATGACTGGATTAAAACCAGAAAGTCTAGTGCGCTGCATAGCCCTTAACACTGAGCTTGTTTCCGCACCCTACCCCCCAGAGGGATACGACTCTTACGAGTTTTCTTCTAAGGTCCTAAAGTATCTTTTTTCGACTTACAGCTCTGCAAAGAAATGGCAAGGAAAATTTGAATAAAGTTGTCTTCATTCGCTCGCTACAACTGTGGAAGGCAATTAAACGATTAAAAAGGGTTTTACTGAGACCGCCGTCGAGATCTGACGTTGTGATCTTCGATTTGCAAGACGACATAATGGCATTGCTGGTAGATGTGCCCGCAGAAGTCTTCGACCCCAGATACGAGACAATTTATTTACCTACCCTCGTAAGAGGGACATTCCGATGGATTCGCAGTGGACTTGCGTTCACTTTAACTCACCATTATTTCCTCAGCTTCCTAGCGTCGACTCGACCTAAAATCGTTCTAACTATCATTGACAACAACAGGGCCCTCTACACCGCACGCATGGCTAGCGCCGACGAGGCGGCTCGTTTTGTTATATTTCAGAATGGAAATAGACTCCTCTCTGAACTTCCGAGTAAAAAGTCCCTTCTGCCTGGAGACGTGTTCTTTTGTTTAACCGATGCGTATGTGGAGCCGCTAAAAGGATCTGTGGCTGGTGATGCCCTTATAGTTCCAAGCGGCAGCCTAGCTTCTAAGTTGGACAAGCTCCATGACCTCCCGATTTCGCAAAGCAATACAGCAGGCTACATCTCCAATTGGCGTCAGGGGTCTATGCTAGAGGGCGAGCTGTGGGTTACCGACAATCATGGCGCCGCTGTCCCCCATTGCAAGTTCTATAAACCTGAGATTGACCTACTGCAGCCGTTGTTGCAGTCGATTCAATCTCTCGGCATGACACTCGAGATAATTGGGGCCTCTTCCGATAACAGGTCCGAAGAATATTTTTTCTATGAGTCAATTCTAGGGAAAGAAGGTTGGTCCTTTTCCCCCAGAATCGGCAAAGAGAGAAGTTACAGTAAAATTCGCCTCTACCCGATTCTATTTTGCGTAGATTCCACCCTCGGATACGAGGCTCTGTCAGGGCTGAAGCGAGTAATATTCCTAGATGCGTCGTCTGGAGGGGAAAACCGTGCTCCATTTGGATATCCGTCTAACTTGGAATTGGCTAATTCCCCATTACACCTGAGGAACGAGGCTTTGAGGTCGTGGAAATCTCAGATAGCCCAGGTCGTCTCCATGAACGACCCTGACTTTACAGTGCTAGCGGATTCAATTGTCGGGCAAGCAGCTATTTCAATTCGCTTGGTTGATTTATCACAGATTGTGCGCGCAATATTGCGCCCCGGGTTTAATGGAGGTTCTTGATCACCTGAAAGGTTGAGAACCAAATGCCAACATTGAAGAAGTATCCGACCGAGCTGAAAGAGCGCGCTGTCCGAATCGTGATCGAGGCGCGTGGTGGCCACTTCGGTGACCGCGGAGAATGTTCGCGCATCGGGTAGCAGCTCGATATTCCCTCCGACACGCTGCGAGGCTGGGCCCAACGCTCGGAGGTTGATAGCGGTACCCGGCCCGGAACGACAACCAATGATGTGGCCCGGCTGGCCGAGCTGGATCGTGAGGTCAAGGAGCTGCGCCGGGCGAATGCGATCCTGCGCAGCGCGGCGGCTTTCTTCGCGGTGGAGCTCGACCGCCCACACAACCGATGATCGATTACATTGATGGGAACAAGGACGAATTCGGGGTCGAGCCGATCTGCAGAGAACTGCCGATTGCCCCGCAAATCTACTACGCAGCCCGGAACAGGCCGCCCTTAAAACGCGCCGTCAGTGACGAGGAGACCGCGGTTAAGATTAATCCTGTGCACGGTCGAGCGGGGTTGATGAGTCGCGAGGGATTACGGGGCGTCTCGCGGGCTGGCAACTGTCCACGACCATGAATACCGAGCTCGCCCTCGAGGTGGGCATCTGGACCCGCCAGCGGGCCGACCGGGACCGGTCTCGGTTAGTCCATCACTCCAATCGCGGAGAGCAATATCGAGCCGTGAGCCACACCGATCGTCTCGCCGAGGCAGAATCCGTCGCCTCGGCCGGGTCCAAAGGTGACAGCTACGACAACGCGATGGCCGGACTAGAGGCCCAAACTGTGCTGAATTCGGGGTTTTGGCGTTGAAACTCCTGTATGTCCCGAATTTCCTATCTTGCGGCGAGGGATGTTTATTCAGTAGGTTTGGATGAACTCTTAGAACCGGGCTAAGTCCCCGAGAGTTAATTTTATCCCAAACTGCTTGGAACGCCAGGAGCTGATTCGACCAAGAAGCCGCTTCCCAGTCTAGGTCGACCGAAGCTGTTTCGTCCGATGAGCTTATTGCAAAAAGAGCAAGAGCCTCACGTGGGCCTTGGATGCCTTCCACAAGCTACTGAAGGGGTTGAGCTTGGAATTTTGGGGCCTCCACTCGGCAATCCATTGAACCGAATGGGCGCTCACTAAATTCTTTGGCATCTCCGCAGTTATTTCGAGCGCATCCTTCTGCATGGCAACCCTGTCGTGCACCCTATAGTTGCGCAGACAGAGCCTTCTTCTATCACTTTGAATCTCGGGAAAGACTACTCCAAGCCGACCCTTAGGGCTGCAAGAAAACTTGCGTGCGAGACGGCAAATCTTGCGTTTTCGATGTAGCCCTTCGCCGGCGAATATTTCACCATGAACTCTAGCCTTAGTGCAAAAACGCGTTGGGATTGGGACACAATCAAACATATGTATGAAGTTGTCAAGCGGTCCGGGCCGGCTTCCCGGACCGCTTACCCTTCCAAACCAGATAATCACAGTGGATTTCACTGCTAGTTCCATTTTCTGCCGTTCGTCACTGTTCAGAGAATTCGCAGGGGGCCTAATGCGTGAAGCGTCAATGTATTTAACCCCCAAAGTCTCGAACATCCTCCGCACAGCTTGTGACCCCGACCCAAAGACCGCAGGGACTCTCCAGGGTGCGTGCAGCGGGTAGTCGAAAGCTCCTGCATCGATAACAATCAGTCTCACGTCTGGCTCGTCTTGGCATATTTTTGGCGATTGTATCCAAGTGAAATTGATTCCGCTTGTCTAGAAAAAACAAATGAGTTTCGCGTGTCACTTGACTATTTTCCTTAGGGAGGACAGAAGCTCAACCTAGGCTAAATATACTGTCAAATGGCACCTTTTTATGGATTTATGTTTGCTGGGTGCCCTCTTTATCCTCAGCCCCCGAGCTTCGGACTCCCAATAGTTCGAACGTGGAGCCTAGAAGCGCAATGCCTTTATCGCCACTTTTTTCGGGATGAAATTGAAAGCCGATTATCGAACCTCTCCTTACGCCAGCGATTAGGGTTTTCGCATCTCTATTCGAGGTCGCAAGTGCGAGAGTGTCACCTCCAATTTTAGCTTCGAAAGAGTGGGCAAAATAGTAATCACCGTGGTGCCCTTTAAGTGGGGATTCGAATTCGACCGCCTCCCATCCGAGTGCTGGACCTCGTTGCTCTGCGCCTGGGCTCTCAATCACTTCTCCTGACAAGATCCCTAGGCCATTTGTGAGCCCCAACTCCGAGCTCGACTCGAACAGTAGCTGCATTCCCAAGCAAATACCGACGAGAGGCTTTCCCTGACGAGCGAAACTTCTTATTGGCTCTACAAACCCTCTCGACTCAAGCCGGTTCATAGCCAATTTAAATGAGCCGACCCCTGGGAGCAGCAGGGAATCCGACTGGAGAATTTCCTCCGAACTGACTAAAAACGTGTGTTCAAGGTCTAAAGCCTCTAGAGCCATCGCAACAGACCTTAGATTCCCTGCTCCGTAATCGACGATACCTATCAATTTCTACCTTCTCGGATCTAGCGACAACAGAGAAAGAGCATCCTTGGCCTCACCGACTGTGAAGTTTCCGTAGTGGAGCGATGAGGCGACGGCTACAGCCGATACGCCTATGTCCTTGAATAGCATCGCCACTTCCGATGGCATTTGGATTCCACCAGAGTACATGATGGGTAGATTTACCTCACTCCTAAGGGCACGAGCTAGTTGATAGTCAGGCCCCTTCCGAGTGCCGTCCGCATTGACCGACGTGACAAAGATCTCTCCCGCGCCGAGATCTGAGCCTTGTGCTGCCCAGTCGAGGACATCAATACCCGAGTCTTCTCTTCCGGATTCATAAAAGCAGTTCCAAGAGCTCGAGGAAACCCTCCTGGCCTCGATTGATAGAACAACGGCTTGGGCTCCATAAATAGAGGAAATGTCCTGCAGAATGTCTGGCGATCGAAGAGCTTGGGTATTGACTGCCACCCTATCGGCGCCAGCCTCGAAGAATGCAGTGGCATCATCCACTGTTCTAATTCCCCCGCCTGCAGTAATCGGGACGAAGACTCCGTTGATGGCTGCGCGGATGGAGGCAAGGACTGCATCTCTTCCATATAGGCTTGCAACAGCATCCATAATTACTATCTCGTCAGCACCCTGCTCGTAGTACTTCTTGGCCAAGTCCGAAACGGAGCCCATTACGCGTAGGCCCTCAAACTGAATCCCCTTGATAACCGATGAGTTCTTCACGTCCAGTCGAGCCGCCACTCTTGGTTTTCTAATCAATTCAATTACTCCAGATTGGGTTCGATAGCTCCCACTCATCTTTTCTAAATGTCCAAAGGTGGGGGGTTCTGAACTTGTCTATGGTCTCGTGGAACTTGCTGTCATCGATGCCGACATAGTTTAAAAAATCCTGGTAATAAGTCGCGGGGAACTCGGTGTCAAATTTCTTTACAAGGGCGATGCCCTCGTCCCTCGTGATTTTTTCGTTTCTGATTTCTTGAGCGGCGTCGTAGCTAGCTCTGCCCAGCCCAAATTTAGTGAGAGTCGTGAAATAGTGAAAAGGGTCAACTTTGTCATCAAGGGAGCTGTATTTGGAGTAGGAGCCTTCGGTTCGAACCGGACTGGACTGAAAACCAGTATGTTCAGCCGCGTAGTAGAAGCATTCCTGAGGATCCCATTTTAGGTAGTAACCCAAGTAACGTACCTCAATGCGTGCTTTGGAATTCTTTTCGGCGGTGGGGGGGATGTAGGGTGCAAAATCATCGATTGTGAATTTTGAGGACTCCACCTGTTCACGAATGGAAACTCCGCCCAGTTTGACTGCCAAGGGGTCCGATTGGGAGAAGAAAGAGGGGTCCATAAATGGTGTCAGGTTATCTTCTTTCTTGTTCCCACTTTCAGCCTGGTTCTCGCCATAAAAAACCAAAGGAATGCCAAATTTCTCGGCCATGAGTGGGCCAATTATTCTTTGGCCCACTATGAATGGCTGGAAGGGATGAAGTAGATTCTCGAAGGCTAATTTGGTTAAGTGCCTGTGCAGCTCACCGTTTGGAGTGAATAGAACGTTGTCCAAACCACCGACGTGCAGCCAAGACTCGAAATTTTTCCAGCCGATGTCAGTGTACAAATGTGGGGCCCACGAAACGGTGAGGGGCCTAAAGCCATACTTATACTTAAGAATGTGCGAAGTGTACGCACTGTCTTTCCCACCGCTTCCAGGCACGACTACGTTGTAGCCAGGAATATGAGAAAGTTGGTCGGACAATCTAATGAGCTCTTCTTCACGAGAGGCCCAGTCTATTTCTGCTTTTTTAGTTTCGTGGACGAGGCAAGCGTCGCAGACACCGTCCTCATTGAAGGCAATAGTCTGCTTGAGATCCGCTGCGGAAGCTATAAATTCAACAGTAGAACTGGGTCTTTGATTGCTAATGACGCAGCGGACACAAAACTTTACTTTCAAGGGAAGTCCATATTTACCCAGCATCGCTAGCTCCTGACTGTTCGGAATGTCTTTTGAATTGAAGTGGCCCACAGAGTTTCAGATTTCATGACTTCGCTGAATAGCTTCGCTGACTCACCTGAGCCAAAGTTTGATTCCGGAATTCTGTGAATTAGAAGAGCCTTCTCGATTGAAGCCAAAATTTCACTGGGTACGAAATCGCAATTGAGAACTAAATTCGATGTTACTCGTCCTGTCTGGCGGCTACCCATGTTTATTGCCGGGACACCATAATGTGGGGCCTCACGGACACCTGAACTCGAATTTCCGACGATGAAATCGGCGTTCCTTAGGAGAACCAAGAAGTACTCAAATCTCATGGAGGGTAAAATCCTAAACGATGCATTGCCCTCGAGCCCATCGAATACTTTACGAATAGCCTTGGAGCCTAAATCGTTATTTGATTCTATAACGACAAATTTTTTCCTGGATTTGACCAGTGCTGAAACCAGCACTCGAGCCTGCTCCCGGGAAAGCTCATGCTCGGTGGAGACTGGGTGGAAAATCACAATGCCATATTGCTCATAGGGAATCTGGTATTTTTCCTTCACCAAATGCAAGGAGGGAAGTTCTTGGGAATTCATAAGGTCTAGTTCCGGTGAGCCAATCACATGAACCGACGCGGGATCTTCGCCCAGCTGACGCAGTCTATTGAGGGCATCTTTATTCGAAACAAAATGGACATGCGCTAACTTCGATATTGCATGTCGATAAGAATCGTCGATAGTCCCAGAGACTTCGCCCCCCTCCACATGCGCCACCAAAATATTACTCATCACTCCGACAAGAGCCCCCGCGAATGCCTCAATTCGGTCTCCATGAACCACAATTACGTCCGGTTTTTCTTCCCTGACGAAGTCACCGAATCCAGAAAGGGTTTTTGAGAAAACTGCGTGAGGGGGGTCTAGTTCAGTTTGATTGATAAACCTATAATCCCAATCACTGAACATCTCGATCTCAAGGTGGGTCGATCCGTATTCGGCAAGCATGTGCATCCCAGTTATGAAGACTCCAGGCTCAGTCTTCAGAGAAGGCGTCAGCGAGGCAATTAGAGGCTTTAGCTTGCTGTAGTCAGCCCTAGTCCCAGTTAGGAAGAGGACGCGTTTTTTCAACGCGAGACATCTTCCGATTTGATTTGAGTTCGAGCTCGGATTGATCTAGAGCTTTTCATGCCAAGTAGACCAACAAAATCTGCAGGTCCAAAATCCCCGCCAGCCGGCCGTACCGGAAATATGTTGTCCTCGCTAAAAGTTTCCCCGACATCAATGCGCCTGCTCGATGATACAGATGCGAACGCGAAGTTCATAGTCACCAACTCTTCTGGCGCGGGAACCTTCGTTCCACCGAGTGCTAAGAATACTTCCCTGCTGGACTCAACAAGATTCTTCAACTCCGCGCCGTCCATGGAGCAGATGATGTCGGGCCCACTTCTGTTAATCTTTGAATCAGTGAAATGACGTTCAAGAAGACGAGCTCCGAGAGCGACGGAAGCAATGCATGCCGAATTTGATGTGCTGTGATCCGACAGACCGAGAGGTACCCCAGGGAAGGCTTTAGACATGTCGTCAAGTGCGTTGAGCCTCAGGAGGCGATGAGGCGTGGGGTATAAGTTTGTTGTGTGCAGCAGGACGAAGGGAATTCCATGCTCCTCAAGGATTGACGTGCTGATTTTGATTGAGGAGATGGAGTTCATCCCGGTACTCAGAAAAACAGGCCGACCCTTCTTCGCTATATGTTCAACGAGAGGAAAGTTGTTGCATTCTCCCGACCCAATCTTGAAGGCCGGCACGTCCCAGGAATCTAGCCTATCCGCGGCTTCCCTGGAGAATGGGGTGCTTAGGAAAATACCGCCCAAGCTGTTGGTGTAATTCATCAGCTCAAATTCGTCTTGCTCGGAAAGAGAACAGTCGGAGATTATGTCGAATATCGGTACATTTGAATTACCTGGAATCACGCTTTCAGCTTCGCGGGACATCTCCTTTAGGGGAATGTGCGTCTGGTGCTTAACAAAGTGACTCCCGTTTTCGACGGCTTCCTTAGCCATCTCCTTCGCAATTTTTAGACTGCCCCCGTGGTTTATGCCGATTTCCGCGATGACCTTGGGCTCCTGATCAAGCCCGATACTGTTACCGGCTACTTCAACAGTTATATTTTTCATGCACTAAGTCTACGGGCGATTAAAAGATCCTCATAACTATCGATGTCTAGGCTTTCCAGCTGGCTCATTAGAAAAGGAACGGCGCCGATTATGGGAAATTTATCTGCTGAATGGAAGTCTTGGATTCTAAAAACATAAATAGATCCGTTTGGATAAAGATATTCAGGTGTCTCTTGTCTGTTGATGTTTGATGTTTCGCCGTGAAGAAAAGACCTCAAATTGCCATTTTCAAGCCTTATAAAGAGCTTTTCAGGCAGTTCTGTGGCGTATTTGACCCCAATAACTGGCGAAAAATTCTTCGACCTATGCAATTCGATTGATGCCCGAATACTCTTCCCCGTTCGAAAAGGAGATGTGGGCTGAAGATAACACAATGTGGTGAGCGGACCCTTAGTTTCCGAATTCAAAAAGTCTGAGACGGCGTCATTGGCGGTAGCTACATCAGACGACGCATCGTTGGACCGTAAATGGGTGCCAACGCCAAAACCCAGGGCATGCTGCAGGATTTTGCTTTCGTCGGACGAAACCCAGATTTCATCAAAGACCTTGGATTCTTGAGCTGCTTCTATGGTCATTCGAACGAGGGTCTTCCCTCGTATTTCCTTCATGTTTTTTCCCGGGATACCCTTTGACCCACCTCTGGCGGGAATCAGGGCCACTGTGGAAATTTCTTCTTCTTTCTTCAAAGTCACATTCAAAACCTTAGCTCACAAGGCGTAAATAAATCAGCAATGAGCACTCCTTTTTTCTCGGCAATTAGGAAAATGATTTGTGCAACAGCCAGTTCCAAGTAACTCAAAATTGCAATCGCCGCCACATTTGTTATAAGACGGATTCATTCCAGCTTTGGCTTTTCGCAGCGGGTCTGATCTGCTTTACGCCCTTATTGGAAGCGCAAGCACTAGTGCCACAGCATTCTTGAATCTTGTTGAGTTCTGTCCCATAATTCGCCCTCTCAGAACCCTGTTTAGCCACAGAGCTCAAGAAAAGAGGTTTTGTCTCCTCGGATGATAAAATTTGGGAGACATAGCCGAATATCTCTTGGAATGCTTCAAAATACGAATTTATCATCCCATAAGTCGGTGCAATCGAGGAAAAAGCAAACCTTACCCTCCCGCCACGCGCTAACCTTTTCCTAGTAAAGAAGACTTTTGCTCTAGTTCAGTCGCGTAAATCCAAGATACAAGTTCACGGTCGTTATAGCTATTCTTGGCATAAACCGTCTCTTAAGACTTATTCCGAAGCTCGATGACAATACCGACCACATCTTTATCCACACTGGTCACAACATTGATTCAAAGCTCACTGAAGTGTTTTTGAGGATCTTGGACTCGGACAGTCTGACTATTCCCTCAATGTTGATAATTCGTCCATGGGTTCCATCAAAGGAGATACCCTAAAAGAGTCATCAAAGGTCTTTCTCAAACGGAAATCGTATGCGACGCTAAACCCACGTAGCAGGAACTCTACCATTGCTTCCATTGCCGCCATCGTCGAGGATCGAATGGACGTACCGCACGTCACCAGGATGCGAGCAATCATTCATTCCACAACAATATCCCGGAAGAGCGCAACCGTAAAATAGGTGACCATATATCTAGCCTTAACTTCCCCGGCAGCGATTATTCCAAGCGAAATCTTTTGGCCGAATGCAACCACCCTCGGTTTGTGAAAAGGACGGGGTCTCCTGTAGGTGAAATATACGAGCACTACAAACAAGGTTGCCGCATCAAGTGCATTAGAAGAATTAGGCCTTACTCCAAATGGCTACGTCTTGGTCTCTATCCACAAACGGGAGATTGCGGAGTTGCCTGAGGGGCTTGAAAGGGTCCCTGACTATCTCTCAGCTGTTCAAGAAAGGATGGACATGCCGGTGATGGTGTCCACGCACCCGCGGGCCAGAGTGCGATCAGGGGCCCTTCAAAAAAACCCCCAGGGGAATCACGTTCCACGAACCGTTTGGCTACCTCGACTACAACAATCTTCAACTGAACGCGAAGTGCGTTATTTCAGACTCCGGCACAATCAGCGAAGAGTCTACGCTTATGGAATTTTCCGCTGTCACTTTGAGGGGTTCAATGGAACGACTGGAAGCGCTTGAGTCTGGAACCATGATTATGACAGGCCTCGATCCAGATAACCCGTTAAAATCGATCGAGGTAGAGCTGTCTTCCATCAAAGCGAGCTCCTTGCCTAATGGTTACGGTTCGTCGAAGTTTTCTCAAAGGGTTATAAAATATGCTTTCTCGACCTGTGGACTTTCCAGGCATTGGAACAATCTTCTTTAGGGAGTAATTGAGCTAGTGATTGTCCGTTTATCAGCCTAAGAGCCCTGTCGGCACTAATTTAATCTCTTGAATCCCTGCTGAGCAGCTGGGCCCAAAAGACGGGACTCTATTTCTCCCTCGGAAAGCAACAAGGCAGCCTCTTCGAAAACTTCGTCGAAGGCATTGAAGTACAAATCCATGAGCTCCTTTGAGTGGGCCGTGGAAGAATAGAATGCTGAAGTAGCCAGCATTCCTCGACTTAGCATTTCTTGAGTAAAAAAAGTTTTTATAGAATTCCAGTCCGGAAGATCTATTGAGAAATTGGCCAGTGCATCGAGTCCACCTACATGGAACGGAAGCCCTAGGCCAGATAGCGTCCGTGTCCAATGAGCCTTTATCTGGGCCCCGTTGGAGCTTATGACATTCCAGCTTTCTTGTTTTTCCATCTCTGCCAATGTGGCCAGAGCAGCAACGGGACCAAGCCTTTCGGTCCAAAAAGTGCTGCTGATAAATGTACTTTGTGCCGCTTTCATGATTTCACCCCTGCCGACAACTGAAGTGATCGCAAAGCCATTCCCTAAAGCCTTGCCAAACATTGCCAGATCCGGCTCCACTCCATATTTCAGGTGTAACCCGCCAAAAGATTCCCTGAAGCCAGAAGTGCATTCGTCGAAAATCAGAATTGTCCCGAACTTGGTGCACATTTCTCTAACTGCCTCTAAAAAGCCCTTAGCTGGGCCGTAATTTCGCGACACCTCCATTTTTACTGCCGCATATTCCCCGGTGGCCAAAAGTTTTCTAAGCCCCTCTGTGTCGTTGTAGTCGAAAGGAACCGTTGTGCCGGCCAGGCTCCTTGGTACTCCAACGGGCTCTAAGCCCGGCAACAGATGGCCATCGAGGTTTGAGTCCGAGGACAAATTAGCGGAAAGGTACCAATCGTGCCAGCCGTGATAGCCACAAATTGCCACCTTATCTCTGCCAGTTTTTGCTCTAGCAATTCTGATAGCAATCGCATTTGCCTCGCCGCCAGAACGAGCAAACATTGCCATGTCTGACCATGGATGTAGCTCTATCAGTCGCTCAGCCAGTTGGACTTCGCCCGGAGAGTTCAGGGTGGACATGACTCCGTCTGTAACTGCCTCCTTTACGGCATTATCCACCGAGTCCACGCCGTAACCAAGACTGCAAGTTCCGACTGACATCAGGGAGAAATCTAGAAATTTTCTACCGTCAAGATCTGTGACCTCTACGCCTTTTGCTTTAGAATAATAGGATGGCCACTGATCTGGGAGGTACATTTCTGACCTCTTAGAGAGCAACATTCCCCCTGAAGGAATTACCTGCAATGCTCTGCGCCAGCGCTTCTGCCCACTGCTCATTCCCATCCCTTCATTACGCGATGTCGATGAAGACACTCCGGCAAAGCCAGCTTCTATTAGTGTTCCCCAAGTCATGTCCTGGAAACCTTTTGGTAAGTTAAAGTCTAGCTGTTGCAAATCATCATCGTAATCAACGGTCCAGCGGAGGTCAGAGAGATCAGAGAGGTGCGAAACATTTAGTGTGTTGAAGTTCCCGCACTCCCGAAGGTCGTAAGTAACGTGCTCCCTGGCCAGACTTGAACCGATTTGATTCCGAGAAGAAATGAGGGAAGCCAGGGAGAAAACCTCAACATCCAATCCGTCTGGGAAGGTCGCCGGGCTGACATTCGATGCATAGTCCCCGCCCGAGTGGTAGAACTCACCGACAACCAGATCTAATAACTCCCAGTCGACCAGGGGAGAGTCGGCTGTAAGTCTCACTATCGTTTCGGCTTCGTATCTAGTCGCGCATGCGATGAATCTTTCCTGCACATCGTTCAAAGACCCCCTAAAGAAAGCGTACCCAAGTGAGGATAGCTCCGCCTCTAATGGATCGTCGGAGTTGTCATCAGATATCGCAAACACTATTTGGTCGACACTCTTTGCTCGCCCAAGTCTGAGCCCAATTATTTCAACCAAACTCATACTGTGAATTTTGCCAAGCACTTTTCCAGGAAGCCTGGACGAGCTCATGCGTGCCTGCACCACTGCAAGGGTCTTCATTTACGCCACTTTCTTGGGTCTATCAAATCCAAATCGTCCATGCTTTCAATCTCACTCAGGGAAGGTACGGCTATGCCGTCCGCAACCGCCGTGACCAGATCTCGAATGTGGGATTCTTCGTTTACTCCTACGACTGCGGTCTGGACGGCAGGATCCTGCAAAACTGGCAGTAGCGCAAACTCGAAGCGCGAAATCCCATGCTCAAGAGCTAAGGAAGAGTAGCGTGAAAAAAGATCTGCCCAAGGCTTGAACTGTCTGGGAATGCCTCCGAGTCCTTGGAGTAGCAAACCTTGCAAGAAAATTGACCTTGCCTGTAACCCGACGCTCTTTTCACCAATCCTTTCAAGAAAGCTACAGGCCAAAAATCTGCGATCCAAAAGGTTCACCGGGGCTTGAATGTAGTCCGGCGCCGCAAATCGCATTATCTCCATGACTTGAAATGGTTCATACACGGACACTCCCCAATTCTGCGCCAGGCCTTCCGCCCTAATTCGCGATACAAATTCCATCGCGCGTTTCGGGTCTCCAAGAAACGACTCTGCCGAGTGGAAGGTGAGCCCCTTCAGTCGCTCAATCCCAAGCCGTCCAAGGGACTCTCGCAATTGCCCAAGAGTGTAATCAGCGCCTCGGTCCCATGTTTTCGAGTCGATTTTCGTATGCAAGTCGAATTCAGCCAACTCACAACCGCCCAGTATCGACTCCGAATCGCCATAGGCCGGGGCTGTGTCTATTGCGGTCACTCCTCCGGAGAGGGCTATCTCCAAAATACTCTTCGCAGCTTCCACATCGGCGCCGGCCGAATTGAAAAGGCCATACTCACTCCCCCATGATGCAGTTCCAATTACAACCTTGCTCTGAACCGGACAATGCTCTTCAAATTTACCCCTCCATATCTCGCCCGCAGATGACATCAAAAACTGGCTCTCGAGACTTGAGGCATGGCAATTGTTATTAGTGACTTCATGCCCTCAACTGACTCGATTGACTTGACCAAGACCCCGAGCTCTCACTTTAAGTTACTGAAGCTCAATGGGGTTCCTGCCATCAAATCGGTGGAGAACCTCATTCCCGTTACGGAAGCAAACATTTTTACGGGCATTCCGAAACCTGGACGCACCGCACGCACGTTTTCAGGCGAGACCTTATCCCCAGCGTTAACGTTTCTGCTCACATAGAGGCTGCGCCGGAAGGCTAAAGAGGACTCATCCCCTAGGGATGGGCCAAAACTCACCTTTCCCACGGACTGCCTCGCTACTTCAGCCTCTTTCACCAGATTTTCAAACTCACTTGGCTCCATTGAAAATTCAGAGTCTACGCCTCCGTCTGACCTGCTCAGTGTGACGTGCTTTTCTACTACGGATGCTCCGAGAGTCACTGCAGCAACTGACGCGCCTATCCCCAAAGTATGGTCCGATATCCCAACCTTTACATTGAAAATATTCGCCATTTCAACCATAGTCATAAGATTCGAGTGTATCGGCAATGCAGGGTAGGAGCTGGTCGTCTTGAGCAAAGTGATGTCCGCGCAGCCTCCTTCGCGGGCTGCATCAACAGCATCGGCGATCTCTTGAAGTGTGCCCATGCCAGTGGAAATAATCATTGGCTTACCGGTCGCCGCGGCGTACGCTATCAAAGGTAGGTCCACCAGCTCAAAAGACGCAATTTTATATATTGGACAATCGAGACCCTCCAAGAAATCGACTGCAGAATTGTCAAATGGCGAGCTAAACGGGATCATGCCAAGTTCAATTACTCGGTCGAAGAGAGGCCTATGCCACTCCCAAGGAGTCATGGCCTCTGCGTACAAATCAAACAGTCGCTTACCCTGCCAAAGTGAGCTTTCTTTTCCCACTACGAAACCCTCGGAACTAATAGGGAGTGTCATGGTTTCTGGCGTATAGGTCTGAAGCTTGACCGCCGATGCCCCAGCGCGAGCCACGCTCTCGAGTATTTCCATGGCGCGATCCAAGGATTGGTTGTGGTTGGCAGATAGCTCTGCGACAAAGAGCACCTTCTTGTCTATTTTCATGTCCCTAGTCCTTACGTTGCGTTCAAAGGATAAAATCGAGTTTCCCAGATTGAATTCTAAGGCTTCGGGCCGAAAGTCGGTCTTTTCGGCGTCTGCCCTAGTGCAAGCGCTAGACGCGAGCTGTGGGCTTGCGATGGGTTAGAAATGAAACCCTAGGTGTCGAGGCTTTTGGGCGCAGGGTGTATGTTTTTAAAATTTTGGTGCTTTGAAAGACGCAAAGTTATCAAATCACCCCGAGTTGACACAATGGAAAACCCGAGGGCAATCAAGACCCTAATTGACGCAGTATTTGTCGGCTTGGCCTTCGCAAAAATGTCGTCATGGATTGAAGCTTTGCGCATGGCAATTGAAACCATTTCCTTGGACAAGCGCAAGCCCCTGAAAATAGAGTCAATGGAGTAGCTAACAAAAGTCTTGCCATGTTCCGACTCGAACCTTACTTGCCCAAAAGGAATGCCTTGGTAATCGAACACCCAGATCTGAGTGCCTTTCGAGCGGATGTTCTTCTGCCAAAGGATGTGCGCCTCCGGTGAGACTTTCTGCAATGAAATTGAGTTGGCACGCACAACTGGGTCGTTCGCCCAATTCAACAGAAGAGGGGAGTCTTTAGGCTCAAACCTTCTCCCAACAAGGGTACCCGAGAACCCGACGGCACCAAGGCTGAAGGCGATCCTAAGGGGTCCATAAAAATCAACCTTACTTTTCAGAAGGAGACTTTGAGTAGAATCTTTGCCCAAGCTCAACTTGCGACCGATAGTTTGAAGTAGGGACTTTGGAGTCACGTCTTTGAGCTCCGTGAAAGTATCATCGCCTAAACCGCTCTCTCTGAGTGCTTCCAAGGCGGCCCTTTGGTTCTTCGCGGTCTCAACCACCAGCCCCGGGATGCCGTAAGCCATTCTTTCGTACATGCTGACTCCTCCGGATGTCACGGTGAAGTCAGATCCTGCAAATAGCCCGCCGAGACCATCCGATGGCTCCACCCACTGCACACCATTTACATTGGGTTTCTCTCTGGAGTTGTCTCGAGCGACGATTGCAAGACTGAATTCTCTAGCTGAGTCGAGGTACTCGGCCTCAACTGATTCAAGAAATGAAGCGGAAACAGCCGAACCTAAAGCAATTGACACCCGTGGCCGTGACACTAAGACTTCGGGTGAAACTCTTTCACTAGGCCTCGATGGGGCGAAGGAAACCGGCGCGAACTTCGGACCCAAGAGTAACCCTTGAGCGGAGGCTTTAGAAATATTATGTTTGGCCAACGAGGCATCGAAGCCATAATCGAGCAAGAAATCGCCTCCCTTGAAAGCAGGGAAATCTGCAATTTGCAGGATTCTCAGACCTTTCTTTTCTAAATTCGTAAACCAAACCTGATCGATTCCGTAGTGATCCACCAACAACAAATCAAGGCCAAGCGCCTTCGACACGACGAGCGTCTGGGACGAGTCGCTCAGCGATAGCCGGTTCGAAGTTGCCCCATCCTCTCTCAGACGGAAACCAGAACCGCCGCTTGTAATTTCTGCAAGTCCAACACCACGTTCCCGCGCAATCTCCCGCAACCAGACTGGAAGATTACGACTTAGAAAGTAGACCTCATTGCCGAGATCTGAAAAAGCCTCGCCTATCGATAGGCATCTGAAGAAGTGGCCCAAACCCACGACATCGCCGGCATCTAACCTAAAACCAATTCTCATAGCGCCCCCTGCGAGATTCCGAGCCCGGACTGGTGATCTCTTTGATTTCGACGCATAATAAAAGTTCTCACCCGTTCTCTGGAATAGTCTCTGCTGTCTTGACGCTAGCAATAGGGCCAGTCAGGAATTCGTTGATTGACACATTACACTAAGGGAAGAGTGGTCCTCGGTGCACATGACCACGCATGAGAGTGAGGAGTGGGGATTGATTCCGTACGGCAGACAAGAAATTGATGAACTGGATAAACAAGCAGTCTTAGATGTGCTGAGCTCCGACTTTCTCACTCAGGGTCCGCAAGTGCCTGCTTTCGAGCAGGAGCTCTGCGACAGACTTGGCGCGCTTCACTGCGTAGCGATGAACAGTGCAACGTCCGCCTTACATTCAGCCTGCCTGGCTCTTGGAGTCGGGCCTGGAGACACTGTTTGGACTTCTGCAATTTCCTTTGTCGCGTCAGCAAACTGCGCCGTCTACTGCGGAGCTGAGATTGAGTTTGTTGATGTAGTTGAAAATACTGGAAACATGTCAATTCCGGACCTTCAGAAGAGACTAGAGGTAGCCGAATCCTTGGGGCAACTTCCAAAAGTGGTCATTCCAGTTCATTTCGCCGGACAGCCAGTTGATATGCCCGCGATTGCAAAACTTGGTAAAAAATATGGTTTCAAAATCATCGAGGACGCGTCTCATGCTCTGGGTGCAACTTACGAAGGCGAGGCTGTGGGCAATTGCCGTTACTCAGATATCACAGTGTTCAGCTTCCACCCTGTAAAGATGATTACCACTGGAGAGGGTGGTGCCGCCACTACAAATTCCAAGGAAACATACGTGCGACTTCAGCGCATTCGCAGCCACGGAATCACCAGAGATTCGAATGTCATAGATATCCCATTCGAGGGTGATTGGTTTTATGATCAAGTAGAAATAGGTTTCAACTATCGGATGACCGATCTTTATGCCGCTCTGGGCAGGTCTCAGCTCAAAAGGCTTGACGATTTTATCGAGCGCAGGCGAAAGGTTGCAGGGCAGTATTCTTCTTTATTTGAAAAAAGTACTCATGGGACCTTGGCTCAAGACCCTAAAGGCATGAGTTCCTGGCATTTGTTTGTAACGCTCATTGAACAGCCGAGCCAACGCAAATTGATTTTCGACAAATTGAGACAAGAAGGAATTCTAGTTAACGTGCACTACCGTCCAATTTACCGACAAACTTTCTATGCAGAGATGGACAAATACGATCCATCTGACTTCCCTGGTGCCGAATCCTACTACGAGCGGGCGATATCTTTGCCGATTTTTCCCGCGCTTTCAAAGGGGAATGTGTCCATTATCTTTAATCATCTTGAGAGTAGGCCTGGCTACCAAAACATCTTCTGAGCCGAACTGTCACACTGCGGAGCTTCTGACAGAAAAGGTCCCTTTCCGAAACACGGGGCTAATAACTTGATTTCCTGAATAGCCAGATGAAGCGGGGTAGAGGATGAAGCTCTTCAAAAGCCACATTATGTTTGTAATTTATGATCGATCAAACTAAGTAATTGATTTCTTAGAAAGAAAGGCGCGAGCTCTTGGGCATGACATTTCTTGCGAAAAAAGGCCCTACGGGTATTGAATCCAAATATTTTTTTTCTCGTCAAGATTTCGATGACAGTTCCCAAGGTAGAAAGGCGGGAGACCGTCAGCACTTTTACTTGTCATTGGGCGACAATCTGGCAGATTGGCACAACGCGACAGCCGACGTGACAAGACAAATCTACCCACAGTTGTTGGAGAGTTTTCGAGAAATTTTTGCTACTTGCGGCTCCGGGGTCATTAGTTACAGGCAGGCTGAGATTCTGGTAGGTAGCCTAGCAAAATCGATGTCTCAAAGAATCGCTAGGGCCACTCAGCAAGTGAAATTGTTAGGCGACTCCCACTACATGAACGGTTCGCCAATTGAGGAATTTGATTTACTCAACGTAGCGACACCTGAAAGCACAGACGCCTCTTATGCCCTATTGGCCTCCGAGGAAATCGGGTCTTTAATCGAGACGCTCGCTGTCCGCCGTCATTTCGGACTGCCGAGCAGAGCTCGTCTAACTACGAAGAGTTTCTATGCACATCTGGAATCAGACGAAAAGAAAGCTAGAAAATCTGTGGTGACTCAGGTTTATCTAAATTTGCAGAAGCATTTTTCGGCCAGATCGTCAAATAACTCGGTTTCCATTGTTGCGAGTTATCTTGGGAGAGGACGGGAGATATTTCTGTCTCTCTTTTTAGGGCAAACCCCTTCTCTTCTCGAGGTGCGACCGCCATTGGAATCAGGACGTTACTTCTCGGCCAAAAGGACCGTGTTACTGGAAAGTGAGTCAATGACGGCAACAGCTCTTTTTCTCATGAAAATCTTAGCGCCCTCGTCTTTGGTTGAAGGCTACAGCACAACTTTAGAAAGGGCTTATTCTTTAGGCTTCGCGAAGAGCCCGTCGGTTATTTTTACCTCCAATAGCTTCGACACGGATGATGAGTTTAAGGTGCACCTTGCAGAGGCGCTGCCGTCAGCCGCCTACGTGGTGGGACAGCACGGCAACAACTATGGCATATCCAAGACGACAGAGATCTGCCCGGAGCAGAATGCATCCGACCTCTTTCTTAGTTGGGGATGGGGCGGGGAAGCAGATGGCATTCATGCTTTTGGTCAAATAAAACCAGCCTTGAAGTGCAAATATCCAAGCAATGTAAAGGGTGTCACTTTATTCTTGCGAGATGAATATGACTTCCTCCTACAAGCAGATATGCATGAACTAAACCGTCGATACTTTATTAGGGTAGAGCAACTTTGCGCTTCCTTGAATGACCTTCAGATCACCACTCACCTTCGACTCCACACGTCCACTTCTTCATTTACGAGAAATTTTCTGGAAAAGGCGGTTGAAAAAATGCCATTCGTCAAAATCTCTGGGGACAGGCCTTCAATGAGGAAGCTTCTTGCCTCCGGCATGGGAATTGTTTTCGGCTACGACTCGACAGGGATGCTAGAGATGGGGACCGCGGGTATTCCATTCTTCCTCTTCGCTCCAGATGGACTCGGGCTTGTGCGGCAAGAATACCGGGCAAACTACGATGTCCTGAGGTCCGCTGGTCTCCTTTCCGAAGATCCTGCCCAGGCAGCGCAACTTATTTCGGAATGGATAACGGCACCCAAGCAAATCAGACTCATGCATACCGAGAGTCTTCGGCACTTCACCGCCGGTATAGCTCATTACCCCAAAAACAAAATGTGGAAACTACGCAGAATTCTAAGAGGTTTCGAGATGTTGCGGGGTAAAAAGTGAACCAAAGCAAGGGCACGGATAGCTCGAACTTGACGCTCATACTTGGGGGTTCCGGATTCTTAGGGCGTTCCCTTGCAAGTGCCCTTGACGGAATTGGGGCTTATGTAGGAACCTCCAGGACTGACAGTGTCGAGAGTTTTACAAAGTTTGATACAGCTGAGGAAGGGTCCCTAAGAGGTCTCTTAAGTCGAAGAAACTTTTCGACAGTCGTCAATTTGATTGGCAGCACTTCGAACCCATCCAGACGAGGATTATCACCGCGGGAAAGAATGTCTCTCTTCTCTCAGTTCACAGATTGTGAGGATTTGCTTATTAGCTGCACAAGAATAATTCATGTCGGCTCAGGCGCAGAGTATGGTTCCGCAACACCTCCGTTCTCAGAGGGTTCAATGCCAATGAACCTAAGCGAGTATGGAGATGGGAAACTAGAGGAGACCAATTTTTTTTCCGGTCTAGCGAATCACGGATTAGAAGTACTTGTCCTTAGGCCGTCGATTGTTTTTGGGGCAAGTCAAAAGGGTGACATGCTCGTTCCTAGTGTTGTCAGGAGTCTCAAGGAAGGGAGAGAACCCAACCTGCGGGAACCCATGCAAGTTCGGGATTTTCTCTATGAAAAAGACTTTGCCAGTGCGGTTATTCGAGCCATGAACACGGACTGGAAGTCAGGTCAAATCTTGAATCTAGGCTCAGGTTCACCAGTGCGTGTGCAGGAATTCGTCGCCGAGCTTTCACGGATGATTGGATCAAGGAACGACACTAATAGCGAAGAACATGCGCCTCATCATAATTTCGATCTAACTCCCGAGATGGACACCTCGCTCATCCGAAAAGAACTTGACTGGTCGCCCCGCTTTAACTACAAATCCGCGATAGCCGATTTGGTAAAGATGTTATGAAATCGACCCAAAGAAAAATCATGTTTTATTTTGACAGCCCCTTTTACTCTGGAGCAGAAATGCAAGCCGTTAGAAACGCAAACGACCTTGTTACAGCGGGCCACCAAGCAGTGATTGTGTATAGAAATTCTGGCAACTTGGGGGATGAATTGCGGAAGCGGATTAAGGGCCCGGCGACTTTGTTTTTCGCCTTGGGAGCACTCAGAAGTAAATTAGCCGTAAATCCAAGCCCCCTAAGTGCATTCCTCCGCGAGCCTTTTGCCTTTTTGGCGTCCATGATTTGGGCGATAAGGCTCGTCCATAGAGCACGCCCGGATGTAATTCACGTAAACAACGGTGGATACCCAGGTGCTGTGGGTGCCCGCGGTTTTGCACTGGGGTCGTCACTGCTATTTCCGGACACAGTTGTGCTGTTTACTGTTAACAACCTTGCAGTCCCCTATTCAAAACCATCCAGATGGCTGCAAGCACCGATCGACTTCATCTTAGGGAGATCGAAAAT
>Ga0209390_10002221_pt1 | contig 34775 bp, 26 predicted proteins | sample BON01_FD_187212 | JGI IMG/M metagenome (GOLD analysis project Ga0209390, IMG submission 187212) | Freshwater microbial communities from Lake Bonney liftoff mats and glacier meltwater in Antarctica - BON-01 (SPAdes) (version 2) | ecosystem: Environmental > Aquatic > Freshwater > Ice > Glacier...
CTGCGATACCATGCGAGCGGAGATCGAAGCAATCGAAGACGCTGAGCGGAAATGAATCAATCCCCTGAAAACTCCGCAACATACCCATCTCCGTTTGTTTTTGTCCGGGTGCCTTTTTTCACTTAGCTAAAGGCTCCCCCCGGTTCTACCCCATCATCCCCATGCCCCCACCACCCGAGTCCGTCTCTCGACGCACCTTCCTTCAGCGCTCCAGCGCGTTCGCTGCATTCTCCATTCTTCCTTCTGGCCTCCGTGCCAACAGCCCCAACGGCCGACTTCAAATCGCCCAAATCGGCGTCGGCGGTCGCGGAAAGCAGAACCTCAAACGACTCCTGGATATCCCCTCCGCCGCGGTAGTCGCCCTCTGCGATGTCGATCGGCTGTTGCTCGACGAGGCCCACCACACCGTGGCCTGCGCGCAGACGTTCCGAGACTACCGCCGCCTCTTCGACCAACTCGATCAACAGATCGACGCCGTCCTCGTCTCCACGCCCGACCACATGCACGCCCCCATCGCCATGGCGGCAATGCAACAGGGCAAACACGTCTATTGCGAAAAGCCTCTTGCTCACAATGTCGTCGAAAACCGTGAGCTCCACCTCATCGCGGAATCCTCCGGTTTGACCACGCAACTCGGTATCCAAAACGCGGCCGGTCTCGGCTACCGCATGACCTACGAATACGTGCGTAGCGGTCTCATCGGAAAAATCAGCGCGGTCCATGTGTGGTCCCACAAACAATGGGGCCGCGACGAGGCCACCATGACCACTCAAACCGACGCCGTCCCGGCCCATCTCGACTGGAATCTCTGGCTCGGCGTCGCCCCTCACCATTCCTTTAAAAGCGATTTCTACCATCCGGGTGATTGGCGTAAACTCATCGACTTCGGCACCGGCACTCTCGGCGACATGGGCGTTCACATCTTCGACACACCCTACCGGGCACTTGGCCTCACCGCCCCTGACTGGGTGCGCACCACTTGCCGCCCGCCCAACGGTTTCTCGCATCCGTCCCACAACATCGTCGAATACGCTTTCCCCGCGACCGCTTACACCACGAAGACGCTGCAATGGAAATGGTATGACGGCCTCGACGCCCCTCCTTCCTCCATCGAGGGCGTCACGCTCCCCGCCGGTCGGAAATTTCCCGACCAGGGTTGCGTGCTCGTCGGCGAAAAAGGCGCGATGATCATTGGCCACAAAAACGGCCCCCAGACTCTCCCGGCTGAACTCATCCGCAGCGTCCCCCGTCCTGAGATTACCCTCGTCGACCATCACGAACAATGGGTTGAAGCCGTCCTCGGCCGCGGCCAGACCGGCTCGCCCTTCAGCTATGGCGGCCCGCTCTGCGAAGCCCTCCAACTTGGTGTTGTCGCCAACCGCTTTCCCGGTCAAAAACTACTTTGGGACGCTGCCGCCATGAAGATCAGCAATCTTCCCGCCGCCGACCAGTATCTGCGTCGCGAATACCGCCGTTTCTGAGTCACACGGCCTCATCTTTCGCCCTTTTCTACCCCGACCCCATGGCTACCCCCCACTCGCATCAAGTTCGCTTCTCGGCGATGATGCTCCTCCAATACTTCACCCGCGGCGCGTGGTTCGTGACCCTCGGCACCTACCTCGGCAAAGGGCTCGAACAAACCGGCTCCTTCATCGGTTTCTCCTACAGCCTGTTCGGGGTCGCCGCCATCATCACGCCGTTCTTCGTCGGCTTGATCGCCGACCAGTTCTTCTCCACCCAACGCATCCTCGGCGTGCTCAACATCACCGCCGGCTTCATCATGATCGCGCTATCGCGCATCACCGATCCGGGTGCCTTCGTTTGGATCCTCTTCCTCTACTGCATCGTCTACACCCCGACGGAATCGCTCAGCAACTCGATCGTCTTTCATCACCTGCCCCGCCGGAATTTTCCCTTCGTCCGCCTCTTCGGCACCCTCGGGTGGGTCGCCGCCGGCCTCACCGTCAATCTGGTCCTCGGCAAATTCGTGCCCGGCGTCGAAATGACGTCCGTCCCCCTTCTGCTCTCGGCCGGCGCGTCCATCATCCTCGGCCTGTACAACTTCACCCTCCCCGCGACTCCTCCGCAGCGGAAGGACACCAAAGCCAGCTTCAAAGACATCATCGGCGGCGATGCCCTCAAGATGCTGCGTGATCGCAACTTCGTGGTCTTCCTCGGCGCCGCCTTGCTCATCGGCATCCCCATCCAGATGTATTTCGCCTTCTTTAACATGTTCCTCAACGACATCGGCGTCGAAAACGTGGCGAGCAAGATGTCACTGGGGCAAATCTCGGAAGCGACGTTCATGATCTTCATCCCTTTCTTGATCATGCGCCTGGGCTTCAAATGGATGATGGCCCTCGGCCTCGCCTTCTGGGCCGCCCGTTACTTCCTCTTCGCTCAGATCAGTGTCGATGCCAACGCCCTTATCCTCTTCTCCATCCTCATCCACGGCGCTTGCTACGACTTCTTCAATGTTACCGGCTCCATGTATGTGGATATCAAGGCCGGCGTAAAAGTCCGCGCCGCCGCTCAGGGTCTCTTCATGCTCGTCTTCCTCGGCTTGGGCAAATTCTTCGGCTCCAATATCGCCGGCCAAATCTCCTCCCGCTACACCGCCGGTGAAAGCTACCAATGGGATGCCATCTTCAATACCACCGGCTACATCACCGTAGGCGTCACCATCCTCTTTGTCCTCCTCTTCCGCGACCGACAGAAATACGATCTCAACCAGTAGTCATCAGCCTCTCGTATTTATTATCCCATGACGAATAAACCACCCCGCACCGTCGGCATTATCGGCTGCGGCTCCCGCGGCCTACATCACATTGGTTTCAACATGGTCGACAGCGTCGACGAAACCGAACTGCTCATCAGCGCGGTCACCAACCGCTCCCTCGCTAGCGCCAACCACGCCGCCGACACGCTCGAAGCGCGTTACCAAACCCGCGGTCGCGAGGTGAAGGTCAACCGCTACGCCACCTACCAGGAGATGTTGGCCGATCCCACGATTGACCTCATTCTCATCACTTCCCACACCGACGCCCATCTCGAACACACCGTCGCGGCGCTTGAGTCCGGCAAGAAGGTTTACCTCGAAAAGCCCATCGCCGTTTCCCTCGAAGAAGGGACCCTCATCCTCGCCGCCGAGAAACGCACCGGCAATCGCTTGCTCATGGGGTTCACCCGCCGCTACGAAGACAGTTGGCTGAAGATGAAGGAACTCCTCGACGCGGGCACCGTCGGCTCGCTGCAGATGATTCTGCTTCGTTCCGTCATTCCCTACAGCCGCTACCTTCAAGGGTGGCATCGTAAACGTGAATGGTCCGGCGGCCCCCTCAACGACAAGTGCAGTCACCACTTCGATGTCTTTCGTTGGATGACCGACGACGATTGTCTTTCCCTCAGCGCCTTCGGCGGCCGCTCCGGAGTTTTCAAACCTGATCCCACCGCCCCTGCTCGCTGCTGCGTCTGCGACCGTGAATGCGCTTACCGCCGTTCCGACGCCCTCGAGGAGGCCAAGGAAACCGTCAGCAGCAAGTTCGTCGATGCCAACAACCCCAACGACGAACGCGCCATCCAAGACGCCTGCGTTTACAGCCCCGACAGTGACGTTGAGGACAGTGGTAGCATCAACCTCCAGTTCGGCAACGGTGTCATCGGTAACCTCTTCTTCACCATCTTCGGCCCCATCGCTCCCGATGGTGAAACCCTCGAACTCGTCGGCGATTCCGGGCGACTCGTGCTCTCCCGCTCCGACGGTATGATCCGTAGCTACACTCAACACGGCCGCGAGACGGATATTTTTTTCGCCGGCGGCGACAACTTCGACTCCTCTCACTACGGCTCCGATAAACGCCTCGTGAAACACCTCCGTAATTTCGTTGATGGTGGTGCCCCCGTTTGCTCCGCCCTCGACGGCTTCCGCTCCCTGCAAATGGTGTCCCGCGCTCGCGACTCCTTCGACGCCCGGGGTGCGTTAATGTCCATTGACTAGCCCGATGGACGCCCCCTCCTGCCCCTTCCAAGACCAAGAGCTCCTCTTCGGCGATCTGCACAACCACTGCGGCCTCTCCTACGGTCACGGCTCCCTCGAAGACGCCCTCAAAAACGCCCGCGAACAACTCGATTTCTGCTCCATCACCGGCCACGCCCACTGGCCCGACATGCCCGAGCCCGACGAGCGGATCCAATCCATCATCGATTTCCACCGCGTCGGTTTCGCCAAACTTAAACGCGATTGGCCCCGGATGATGATCACCCTTCAAGCCTTCAACGAAGAACAAAAATTCACCGTCTTTCCGGGTTTCGAGATTCACTCCAACGCCGATGGTGATCGCACCATCCTTTACCAAGACTTCTCCGGCGAAATCATCTACGCCGCCAGTATCCCCGACCTACATCAACGCCTCGCCGCCCTCGCCCGCGATGGGGTCGAAGCCCTCGCCTTCCCTCACCACATCGGCTACCGCACCGGCACCCGTGGCATCAACTGGGCCACCCACGACTCCACGTGGGCCCCTTTCGTCGAGTTGCTCTCCATGCACGGCTGCTCGGAATCCAGCGAAAACACCCGACCGTTTCTCCATTCGATGGGCGGCTCGGATTGGGAGAGCACCATTCAATACGGACTCGCCCAAGGCCACGTATTTGGGTTCTCGGGACACACGGATCACCACAGCGGCCATCCCGGCAGCTACGGTCACGGAGTCACTGGTCTCTGGGCCGCTGGTCGAGATCGTCGGTCCATCTGGGAGGCCCTCAAGGCCCGCCGCACCTACGCCCTCACCGGCGACCGCATCCAACTCGAATACACCCTCAACCATGCCCCCATGGGGTCCGTCATCGCGCCCTGTCGCCAACGTCACATCGCCGTAGAGGTGCATGCCGCCGGGGCCATCGACTGCATCGACGTGATCAAGAACAACGAGCTCGTTCACCGCGTCTCCCAAACCGACATCGCCCCGATTGAACCCCGCGATACCATTCGCACCCTCATCTACCTCGAGCTCGGCTGGGGTGAACGTAACCGCGCCATTCCGTGGGACGTCGACCTCGCCATCTCCGCCGGAGTCATCGCCCGAAACGAACCCCGCTTTCGTGGCCGCGAAGTCGTCTCCCCCGTCGAAGGCGAAGACGACACCGAACACGGATTCTACGAATCAAATTGGCAACGCACGGGCTCACGCTCGGTCCACTTCAACACGGTCACACGCAGTAACGCTAACAACTCCACCAACGCCTCCCAGGGATTCTGTATCGAAATCGAAGCCCCCCTCACCGCTAACATCGAGGCGACCTTCAACGGCCGGACCGCATCCATCCCGCTGCGCAAACTCATCGCCGGCGCCCGCACGGGTCACCTCGGCGGCATCGACTCCCCCTGCTACCGCTTCCACCGCGCCCCCCTCTTCCACGAGTTCCACTGGAACTTCTCTTGGCTGGATCACGGCAAAACCGAAGACAACTACTACATCCGCGTTCGCCAACGAAACGACCAATGGGCCTGGAGCTCCCCGATCTTCATCCGTCAATCTTGACCCGTTTAATCCAAAAGTCCTCCACCCCCCCCCGGCTCCGTTCGCCTCGTTCCCTTCTGCAAAAAACCCAATCCTGCCTCTCGCCCGAGTCCCCTCACGGACGACGACGGATGCCCCCTCCGATGTGGGTCGGGCTTTACGCCCGACATTCCTGCCTCTCAGTCCAAAATCAGCTCCAGGGCGTCGTCGTGAGATGATGCGATGGGGAGGCCATTCGTGATTAATAACCCCCGCCCCGCCGCTCCCTTCCCTCCCTTCCCTCCTGTAAAAACCAACCAGCCCCCCGGCTCCGTTGTCTTCGTTCCCTTCGGTGCATAACCACCGTGCGTCAGCCCCCTCTTTCCTCCTAAAAAACCTGCAAAGCGTCAGCTTCATGATACCTCCTCGACTCTCCCTCTTCGTCTTCGCCCTGTGGGGCCTCAGCTCGATCGCGCTCACCGCCGCTCGCCCCAACGTCATCCTTGTCATGACCGACGACCAGGGCTGGGGCGACACCGGCTATAATGGTCATCCCCATCTCCAAACCCCGCACCTCGATCGCATGAGCGCAGAGGGCGTCACTTTCACGCGTTTCTACTCCGCCGCCGCGATGTGCTCTCCCACTCGTGCGAGCGTCTACACCGGCCGCCACCCTTACCGGACCGGCGTGACCTTCGCCATGAAGGGCAGGCTCGAACCCAGCGAACTCCCCATTTCCTCCGTGCTCAAAAAGGCCGGCTATGCGACCGGCCATTTCGGCAAGTGGCATCTCGGCACCCTGTCGGAAAAGATGGGCGACCAGAACCGCTGGGGCGCGTTCAGTGAAAACCCGTCCCGCTACTATTGCCCGCCGTGGGAGCGCGATGTTGACGTGAGCTTCGTCACCGAATCCAAAGTACCCACTTGGGATCCGTTAGTGGACCCCGGCGACTTTAAAAACGGTCAGCTCGAAATCGCCTCCCCCAACAGCCTCTACGGTAACGAATACTTCACTGGCCCCGGCGAAACCGTCACCGCAAACACCTCCGGCGACGATTCCCGCGTGATCATGGATCGAGCCATTCCGTTCATCCAAAACAGCGCCGCAGCCGACCAACCGTTCCTCGCCGTGATCTGGTTCCACACCCCGCACTCCCCCGTCGTCGGCGGCCCGAAATACCGCGCGATGTATGCCGATCAACCCGAGCCCGCCCAGCACTACTACGCCACCATCACCGCCATGGACGAACAAGTCGGACGCCTCCGGACCGAACTTAGAACCCTCGGGATCGACCAAAATACCATGCTCTGGTTCTGCTCCGACAATGGTCCCGCCCGCCAAGGCTCTCCCCGTCACGTCGGGTCTGCCGGCCATCTCTCCGGTTACAAACTCTCCATCCAAGAAGGCGGCATCCGCGTGCCTGGCCTCCTCGTCTGGCCCGCCGCTATCCCAAAGCCTCTGACCCTCTCCGCCCCCGCCGTCACCACGGACTATTTTCCCACCATCCTCGACGCCCTCGACCTCCCCCTGCCGACCGACCGCGTCTACGATGGCATCAGTCTACTGCCCCTTATCAACGGCACCCGACCCACTCGCGGCACGCCCATCGGTTTCCTCAACAAGGACGGCAAAGAGTCCGTCTGGATGGAAGATCGCTACAAACTCATCGTCACATCGGAGCAAACCACCCTCTACGATATCACGTCCGATCCCGCCGAGAAAAACGATCTATCCCCGCAACTTCCCGCCATCACCGCCCGCATGAAAACTGCGCTCGATGCCTGGAAAACCGGAGTGCTCCACGATTTGAACCAGATCGCCGAATGAGGCTGCTAACGCCGAATCATTTTAGGATCCACCTCTAGCGCCGCGCCGGGAACGTCTTGCTCTTCCCCCCCCTTGATCGCCGCCAACAGTCTCTCTTGTTGTCCGGTAAACTCTGCTTGCCCCGCTAAGTGACTCAGCTCCCACGGATTTTCGTTCAAGTCAAAGCGCCGCTCCTCCGGTCGCTTTCGCAAACGATCAACCATGCGCGTCGTAGCGCTCCGGCCACTTCATCACAGCGGCCGAACGCACGCCCCCATCGCAGTGACTCCACTTCCCGCCGGGCATTCCGGCACCATTTTCAGCCAGCACGATCAACGCCGTGCTCTCGTCCAGCCCCAACCGTTGCATCATCGCCAGCGACTTACCCACCTGCCCATCGAAGAGTTTCACCTCCGCTAGATACTCGCGGTAATGCAGCCGCGATTCCATCGTGTTCGGAAAATTGGCGGGCAGCTTCAATGTATCCACCTTCCTCTCACTGCTGTCGCCGGAATTCCCCGGAGAGTGCGCGCGAATGGAGCAGATGATCAGACCATCGGGCTGCCCGGTATCGCGCTCGATAACCGCTTCGACCTCCGACCAATCCTCCGTGGGGCTATTACGATCGTTCGCGCCTTTCGGAAACCCTCCCAAAAACTCTGAGGATAGACCGACTTCGGACCGAAATGACGCTTACCCGTCAGCGCCACTCGGTAGCCCAACTCGCTCAGATAATGCACCACCCTCTTGATCCCTTCGTAAGTTGGTTCATGATTCTGACCCACCCCGTTCCGCTGGGGCTGTAGGCCGGTGTAAAGCTCCGCCCGCACCGGCGCACCGATCGCCTGCGACCCAAACCTATTTCAGAACGCCACCCCCTCCCGCGCCAACCGATCGATAGGCGGCGACGTGCCCGGATTCTTCGCCCCAAAACTCCCCAGACTCACCGCCCCAATATCGTCACCCCACAAAATGATAAATCCGTTCGCTCCTCCGTTGCCCGCGCCACCGATAGCGCGAGTAATCCCCAACTCAGTTTTCGTAATAATCGTTTCATCTAAAAATTCCTCTGGCGTTCGCTCATCGCTTCGAGACATCGCCCGCCAACGATCCCGGCTGCCCCCAATCTTCCGGCCGATCCACCGACGCCGGTTCGTGAAATTCCAACTCGTCTGCGAGTCGCTCATGTTCCGCTTCCAACTCGGCCTGCAGTTCCGCCGCGGCCGCCGTGCCATAGAGATTTAACCGCTCGTAAGGATCACGCTTCAGGTCGAACAACTCTGTCCACTCCGGAAACCCCGGATACTTGATCAACTTCGCTCCAGTCGTCCGCACTGCCGTCACATCCGGCACCCGTGTCATCCGCTGCGCTTCCGTGAAGTATTCGTAGAACCAACTCTCACGCCAATCCGGCACGATCCGCGTCAACAGCGGCACCCAGCTTCGGCCCTGTAATTCAGCCGGCCCCGCCACCCCCGCAAGCTCCAACACCGCCGGCACGAGGTCGAGGTTAAGTACCATCTCATCAACCACTCGACCGTGCGTCGATTCAGCCAGCCGCGGATCCCTTACGATGAACGGGACTCGCAGACTCTCATCATAAGCACTGCGTTTATCCCCGGTCCCGTGCGCCCCCAGATACATTCCGTTGTCGGAGGTAAAAATGACCACCGTTTGCTTTGCTTGGCCCGATTCTTCCAGCGCATCCCGCACCCGCCCAAAACTGTCGTCCATTGCGGTCACACACCGGAAATAATCGAGGTCATTCCACGTCTTCGAATTCCCATCCGTCGACCGCGGTTCACGCGCAAAATAGGGCGGCAGCGACTCATGGTTGATCGGTTTTCCTGCTTTTTCCCCGGCATAAAGATCCCGCGTCCGCGCCGGCGGCTCCCAAGGCTGATGCGGCGTCTTGTAGCCCAACATCATTAACCACGGTTTCGACTCACCCGACTGCCGACGCAAAAAATCGATCGCATAATCTGTCGCCACATCATCCACCCACCCAACTGTGGCCGTCTTCTCACCTTCCACCAAAAACGGCGCATCCCGATAGCGTCCATGCGCCACATAGGTCGCATGGTAGTCGAAACCGGGCCGTTCGCGCTGGCCTCCCATGTGCCACTTGCCGATGTAAGCAGTCGTGTAACCGGCATCGCGCAACAACGTCGCCTGCGTCACATTTTCAGCGGGGAAGGGCCGGAAATTTGAGGCGATCCCGTTGAGGTGATTGTAACGTCCGGTGAGGTTAACCGCCCGGCTCGGCGAGCACAGAGAATTCACCACAAACGCATTGCGGAACCGCACCCCCTCGGCCGCCAACCGATCAAGATTCGGGGTCTCCAACCACGGAAATCTCCCCCGTTCCCCTTGCTCCCGTTGCACCACCGCCAAAGCGTCGAAACTCTGATCATCTGTGATGACGAACAGGATATTCGGTCGCGGCGATTCAGCCCAACTGCGGGCCACCAACAAAATGGAGAATACGATAACGAATCGAAGCATGAGGTAGCAGCTCCATCCCGGCAACCCTCCCCCTCCTCGTCAACTTCCCCGCACCCGCTGGCGAAATTCGGACGGCGTCTCACCGGTGACTTGGCGAAACGTTTTCGAGAAATGGAAAACGTCACAAAACCCCAGCTCATCAGCCAATTCCTTGAGGCTGAGGTTCCCCTGATAAATCGCGGCGCAAGCGTGTTCGATTCGCCGCCGTTTTTGAAACTGCCCCGGCGACACCCCCAACTTCTCCGCAAACCGCTTGCGGAAGCTCTCGTAACTCAGTCCCACCTTCCGCGCAACGTGCTGCGGACTCACCTGCTGTTCCCCCCGTCGATCGCCCAACAACTGCTGACTCTCCATCAACCACTCGTCTTCGCGGGACTTGTTTGCCTCCGCTTCGGCCGCCAATAAATCACCCACCAGCTGAATCGTCGCGCCCATCATCCGGAGCGCCGTCGCCTGGTCTGGCGCTTCCCGCAGTTTGAAAATATCCGCCATTCGGCGGCGCCAATAGTCAACCGGCTCGGCGTGCGTGAGCGCTTTTCGCGAGTTCAGCACGCCCTCTTCCGCCCAACGCTCCCACTGCGCACCTTCCAGGATAACGTAGATCTGCGTCCAGCCCTCTCCTTTTTTCGGACCGTAAGCATGCGCCAGCCTAGGGTAGATCCAAATCACGTCACCCGACCTCAGCTCCGCATCCGTCCCCCCGGCATCCTGATAATACCCTTTCGCCTCCACCATGTAAACGAACCCAAATGTTCCCGTAATCCGCATCGCTTCGGGTTTAATTCCTCCCACATCACGCACCTGTCCGGCCGCGACGATTCGACTATCGCCCAAAGCAACCGGGCGGGTAAGCCAAGGCTCATTCAGCATCATTCCAGATTTCGACATAAAATCCCAATTTATACATACCTAATCCCATTTCAACTATGTTCGATTCACCGGATTTAGGTTAAATTCCTTCCGTCAATCTTAAGCTAACGTCACTCTAACGACCTCCCACTCTTCCTTTTTTTGCCATGAGCACCCTCGCACCTTCTCTGCCTCAACTTTACTCCTACGGTCACGCCCTCGAAATGGATGACGACAAAGTAGGACTCCTCCGCGACTCCTCCGACGCCTCGACGGACTTCGAAGAGCTGCGCCGCCGCTTCGACGAAGACGGTTACCTTTACATGAAAGGCTACCTCGCTCGCCCAGAGGTGTTGGCCGCCCGCGCCACCATCACCGACCGCCTCGCCGCCGCCGGGGCCCTCCATCCTGACCATCCTTCCATCGATGGCATCGCCGCCCCCGACTACAAAAACGGATTCCGGCCCGAGCTGACCGAGGGCAACCACGAGCTGCAAAACCTCCTTTACCGCGACCGTCTCCCCGACTTCTACCGTCAATTTTACGGCGAAGACGTGCGCCACTACGACTTTACTTGGCTTCGCGCCATGGGTCCCGGCAAAGGCACCAACCCCCATTGTGATTTGCCTTACATGGGCCGCGGCACCCACCGCCACATGACCTGCTGGGTGCCCTACGACGACATCTCCTTCGAACTCGGGGGCCTCGCGGTTCTGGAGGGCTCCAACCGTCGCATGGATCTGCTTGATAACTACATCTACCGCGACGTGGATGCTTTCTGCGAAAACAAACCCAACCAAGCAGCCCGCGCCAAAGACGGGGGGTGGACTTTCACCGGCACCCTCTCGCATAACCCTCCCTCTGTGCGCCAAAAATTTGGTGGCCGTTGGCTTTCCGCCGAATTTGAGGCCGGCGACTTCATCACTTTTAGCATGTTTCTCGTCCACGCCTCTCTCGACAACCGCACCGACAACCGCCTGCGCATCTCCAGTGATTGCCGCTACCAACGGGCCAGCGAGCCCATCGACGAACGCTGGATCGGGGCCAAGCCTCCCGGTCACTCCACCGCCGGTAAGCGCGGCCGCATCTGCTAGTCGCCATCCCCCCTGAATCAAACCTTTCCTCTCCCTTTCGCCATGGTCGCCCACCCGTCCAAGCCCGCATCCGCCTCCGCCTCCTTTTCGTCTCCCCGCCGGGGCCGCACCGTTGTCGTCAAAGACATGGCCCGCTTATTGCGCCGGCTCTTCGAACTGGAACGCGCCTTCATCGCCAGCGCCACGACTCTCATTCCGCGGGTCGGCGAACCCGAACTGAAATACCTGCTCTGCCAGCACGTCTGGGAGAGCGCGAGCCATGCTCGCTTCCTCCGCGAGCGCGGCCGTGAACTCAGTGGCTTCGGCTCGAACGAAACCATCCGTCCGGATATCCTCCGCGTCTTCAACGAAGCGAACGTGGGCCCCGACGTCGATGCACTCCTCGCCGGCTTCTACCGGGTGCTCAAACCATATATACTGAGCTGCTATAAACACTACCTCGAAGCCACTCACCATCTCGCCGACTGGCCCTCCCGTCGCCTCGTCGAAGAGTTTGTCTCCGACGAAGAACGCCACGCTACCGAGGTTTCAGGATGGTTGAACGCCACCACCCCGTCCGACATCTGGACCGAACACCTCAGCTCCACTCTCACCACTCTGGGCGGTCTGGATGGCACCGCGCCGTCCACCCTTGATCCCGACTTTGCCTGGACGCATGAAACCATGCCTTACCAGCACCCCTTGACCTGCAACCGCGGTGACTACCCCGTGTGCTCGAGTGTCTTCAGCGCGGATCCCACCGAGACGCCCATCGTTCGCGATTGGTTGATGGATCCCTCCACCGATGCCCGGGTGATTCGCGTTATGATCTACGTTTGGCTCATGATGGAGCTCGATGCCGTGGACTACCTCGCCACCGTCTTTGTCGAAACCCCCGATGCGCCCTTTGATCTCCATCACGATCTCGCCCGCCACCTCTGGGACGAATCTCGCCACAGCCAGTTCGGTTTCCGCCAACTCCCCAACCTCGGCTTCGACCTCAAGACAATCGAACACTCCCTCGATCTCTACAACATCCTCATCCACATGCCACCCGCCGAGCGCTACGCGATGATGACCATGGAATTCGAAGTCGGCAGTTTTTCCACCAAGGCCCACATCATGGACCGTATCCGCGAGCTCAACGACTTCGAAGCCGACACCCTTCTCGCCTTTGACCGTAACGATGAACAAAACCACGTGCGCTACGGCCACCATTGGTTGCCCACCATCATGAAACTCAATGGCCACGAAGAACCCGTCGACGAGTTCATCGCGATGACCAAGGCCAACTTTGCCAAAATGGCCGAACTTCACGGCAACAAGACCCCCCACTCCCTCTCTCCCGAGCAACGCCTCACCGCCGAGAAAATTCTAGCCGCCGTCGTTCCCGCCTAAACCCACCGCATTAGGGACGACGCTCAACGACGCCCGCTCCGCCCAGCCAATCGGTTTCGCGGGATATCACTCGTAATACTCACGAAACGAAAGCAGCGCTTCGCCATCTCGATGTCGAAGCGCGGCCCAAGGCCGGCGACAGGGAAATCGACGCTCCGGGTATCCCAGACCTGAACCGGGCCACTCCCGGAAACAACCTGCGCCGGTTAAGAATCGATCAGTCATGAAAATTAATGAAATTTCATGAAATTAGTGACTCTATTTACTGGAGTTTTCTCCGTTCTAATTCAGGTTTCTCACCCTCCCTCCCCCTCGCAGTCGCTCCCCGTAACCGAGGCTCAGTTTGCTTACCCAATTCGCATGTCCGTTTTCCATCCCCGCCGTCTATTTTTTACCTTACTTGTTTTCGCAGGCATAACTGCTTCTGCCTACGCCAAAAGTGATCTGGTGGCGGTGGAAGCGCGAGACTTAGCCAACCAAACTGTCGCGGAACTCTCAATTGAACCTTCAGCACTACCGGACGAACACGCCGAGTCGCCTCGTCCCTTATTTTCAGAAATTTACAGCAGCTCCGGTCAGGCGTTTACCGTCGCGGCGAGCCAAAGCGGCCCCAACGAGCTCACGCTCCTCACTTACCACGCCATCACCGACACGTGGGCGACCGCCGGATCCGTCGAACTCCCCGGCGCTCCAGTTTCGCTGACTCCCATCGATCGCGGCTTCCTCGTCACCACTCGCGACTCTCCGGAACCCACGATCATTGAAATCGTGCAAGTCGCTCAGCTCATGCCTTTGATCGATTGGCTGGTGATCATCGCCTATCTGGCTGCCATGCTGGGGGTCGGTTGGTACTGCTATAATCGCGAACAACGAGCCGACGGCTCAACCACCGACTACTTTCTCGCCGGACGCGATATTCCCTGGTGGGCGGCTGGTCTCAGTCTCTACGCCACCGGCACCAGTGCGATCAGCTTCATCGCGATTCCCGCCCTCGCCTTTCGCACCGATTGGCTCTACCTCTCGCAACAGGTCATTGGCGTATTCGGGCTGCTCTTCGTCGCCTATAAAATCATTCCCCTCGTTCGCCGGTTGAACCTCATCTCCATCTATCAGTATTTGGAGATCCGGTTTCATCCCTCGATCCGGCTGATGAGTAGCGCCCTCACGATCCTGTTCCAACTCGTTGGCCGCCTCAGCATCGTGCTCTATCTCCCCGCCTTAGCCATCGCGAGCGTCACCGGCGCCAATGTCGTGCTTTGCATCGTGCTCATGGGGATCGTCACCACCCTCTACACGCTGGTCGGCGGGATGAAGGCCGTGATTTGGACCGATGTGATCCAAGTGTTCGTCATGCTCGGCGGTGCGCTGTTTGCCATCGGCTATGTGATCAACGGCATCGACGGCGGGCTGGGGTCGATCATCGCCATCGCCAACGAAGATAACAAAACTCACCTCTTCGACTTCAGTTGGGATTTCGCCACCCCGACCGTTTGGGCGATCCTCCTCGTAATCATGACCGACGTGCCGACCTGGCCGAAAGAACAGGTCATGATGCAACGGGTGCTCGCCACTCGTAACGACAAGGAGGCACGCGCTTCGGTGCTCACGCTCGCCGTCGCCATCATCCCCGGCAGCTTCCTGTTCTACTCCATTGGCACCGCCCTCTACGCCTTCTACAAGACCCACCCCGAGCGTCTCAATCCCCTCATCGACACCGATGCGACGTTCCCGGTGTTCATCGCCGCCGAGCTCCCTATCGGGATCACGGGCCTGATCATCGCCGGACTCTTCGCCGCCTCTATGTCGACCCTCTCCAGCGGCCTAAATAGTATCGCTACCCTCACCTCGGTCGACTTCTACGAACGCCTGAGCAAGTCGGCCACCCCCAAGAAAAGCCTTCGTCTCGCCTACTTCGTCACGATCCTCGCTGGCATTATCAGCACCTTCGTGGCCGTGCTCTTCACCGCCTATGACATCCAGTCAATGTTCGAGAAGATGTTGCAACTCACCGCCATCCTTGGTGGCGGCTTCGCCGGCACCTACGCCCTCGGGCTCTTCACTCGCCGCTCCAACTGGCAAGGCGCTTTAATCGGCACCGCCGCTAGTGTGGCCTGCGCCGTGCTACTCAAAGACCTCGTCAGTGCCATTCTCCTCAATCCGGCCTCCATCGCCAGTTGCATGATTGTAGGATACATCGCGTCCTGGTTTTTCCCCGCTCCCCAGCAGGATCTCACAGGCCTTACCGTATTTACGCTTCGTAAAAAATCCTAATCTACTTTCCCTCCTCGCTTCATGAGTAAAATCTACCGCGCCGTACTTGTCGGCACCGGCTCCATCGCCGACGCCCACCTCCGAGCTGTCGAGTTCACCGAAGGTCGGGTCGAATTGGTCGCCGCCGTCGACCTTAACCAAGAACTGGTCGAAAAGTTCTGCAAACGCGCCAACGTGCCTCAGGCCTTCACCGATTTTGACGAAATGCTCAAAATCGTCGGTCCCGATATCGTGCTGATTGCGACGCCTCCCAGTAGTCACGCCCGCATGAGCATCGCCGCCATGGAAGCCGGCGCTTGGGTCCTCTGTGAGAAACCCCTGTGCGGCTCCCTCGCCGAGCTCGACCAAATCCGCGAAGCCGAGCTCCGCACCGGATGTTACACCGGTTGCGTCTTCCAGATGCGCTTTGCCTCGTCGCATATTCACCTCAAACGGCTCGTTTCCGGCGGTCAACTCGGGCGCCCTCTCGTCGGGGTGTGCAACACCCTCTGGTATCGTGACGCAGCTTACTACGCCGTGCCTTGGCGTGGACGCTGGGAAACTGAACTCGGCGGCCCCACCATGGGATTGGGCATTCACGCCATGGATCACTTTCTCGACCTCTTTGGCGAATGGGACGAGGTCCGCGCGATGGCGGGCACCCTCGATCGTGACATCGAAGTCGAAGACATTTCCATGGCCATGGTGCGATTCACCAACGGCGCCTTCGGCTCCATCGTCAACAGCGCCTTGAGCCCCCGGCAAAACACCTACATCCGGCTCGATTACCAGAAAGCCACCGTCGAACTCGACCACCTCTACGGCTATACCCGCGACAATTGGAAAGTCACCTTGGCCCCCCCCGCGCAGGACGATTCCCTCCTTCAAGCTTGGCAAAGCTTCCCGCCCGACGTCGGCTCCACTCACGGGGCCCAACTCAACGCTTTTGTCGCCAATCTGGAACGCGGCGACTGCCCGCACACCTCCGGTCTCGAAGCCCGTCGCACCCTCGAACTCCTCTCCGCGATCTACAAGTCCGCCTTCACCGACCAACCGGTCAAACGTGGCTCCATTGTCGAGGGCGATCCCTTCTACCAACATCTCAACGGCGGCGGCACCTTCAAGCTTCGCCAGACCATGCCTCCGCTCGAGACGACCAAGGAGAATTAACTCCGCCCTCGTCTTCCCTCCCGTCCGCTTGTCTGCCCTCCATCGGTGACGATGCTCCACCTCGCCAACGATACGCTTCGGCTCGACATCCTTGATCCGACCACCGAGGCCGACCGCCTCGGTCCTCGGTTCACCGGCGGAGGCTTCATCTGGCAAATCCACGATGCCCGAGCGGGTCCCCTCCTCAGTGGCCCCGAAGGTCCGGAACCTCACCCCGAACCTTTCAACGGCCACGGCCTCCCCGAATCATTTCGTGATCGCACGCGGGCCGGAGTGAGGCTGCTCTGGTCCGACGACGAAGGCCTTGCGCCCGGCGTCGGCCTGCTCCGCCGCATCGATGGTCACGTCACCCTGGCCGAACCCTGCGTCTGGCACCTCCTCAGCAAAATTGGAGCCCTGGAATTTCGCACCGCCCACGCGGCGGCCGGTTACGCCTGTGCCGTCACGCGCCGCATCGAACTCGCCGGTCGCACCGTGCGCAGCGTCAGCCGTATCACCAATACCGGCAACCAGCCGATGAATTTCCAGTGGTTCGCCCACCCGTTCTTCGCCCTCGATTCGAACAGCCACCTCAAACTCACCGTGCCCTCGGCGGCCAAGCTTCCCGCCGACTCCGGCTTCACCCGCCGTGGGAACATCGTCGAACCCGCCCGCCGCTACCTCGGGAAAGACGACGGTGCCTTCACCCTCCTCGAGCTCCCTCCCGCGCAACCACTCGACGTGCAACTCACGCATCCGCATCTTCCCCGCGGCATCCGGTTTTCCACCGGTTTTGTGCCTTCCGAATGTCCCATCTGGGTAAACGGATTCACCTTTTCCATCGAGCCCTACCAAACGCTCAAGCTCGCCCCCGGCACGACCCAAACGTGGACCCTCACTTACGAATTTGGCGCGGCTCGAAGTGACGGCAGTCCGATCGCCTGACCTTCAATTATCTCCGCCCGACCTTCGGCCGCGTAGTCCCAAACCGGCCCCACTTTGACCGTCATTTCACCTTGGTGCAGCCTCACCATCGCCCGATCCCCTAACGCCAACACGCGTTCGCTCGGATTCCATTTCAGGTAGGCCTTGATCTTCGCCGCCCGTTCATCATGCGCGAATCGATCTTCCGCCCGCGGATGATGCGGATTAATCACAAACGGCAATACCCCCAGCGCCCGGCGCGTCGGAATATCCGTCACCGGAAAATCGTTGGTCGTGCCGATCACTTGACCCGTCATGTTTGCGCCGGCACTGCTTCCGCCATAAGGCATTCCCGCTAAAACTCGCTCGCGAATCATCGCCAACTGACCGGTCGCGTGCAGTTCACGAAGTAAGCCAAACGTCTCGCCTCCCCCCACAAAAATCCCCTCGACCAATGCCAAGGAACGCATGGCCTCTGCCGCGGAAAACCGGTGAGCCGAGTAAGCGGCGTGATCCCCCAGTAACTGAAACGCGTTCGCCAACAGAATCTCCATTTCATCCCGGTCCTCCGGGTGCGTCGCATGCAGCACCAATCCAATGGTGCGGCAGTGTGCGTAGTGCTCTCGCATCGCCGCAAGCGTCGGATCCGAAAACCGATCACCGGTCATCATGGCCCCACCGACCGCCAAAACTGAGGTCTCCAGCGAAGTGACCCAACCGGATTTCATCCCCTCGGAACTCATCACTCAAACTCCCACAATCCCACCTCCTGCAAACGATCCTCTAGCTTCGCTTTACGGAACAGTGCTTTAGTCTCGTTGACCGATCTGATTCCACTTGGCAAGTCCGGCGCATTCGCCAACCCCACCACCAACGATGCGACCATTGCTGCCGAATCAAGAATCAGCTCCCGCGTCAATTTATCGTAAGTATCACCAAAGTCATGATAGTAACGCACCGACTCCGCTGGGATCGGCGCATTGAACGTCACGACGCGCACTCCCGCAACTTGGTAAGGCGTATGATCGCTCGCCATCCACGTTTGGTTGGCCACGCCTTTCTCCAGCGCTTTTTCGCCGCGGGCCTTATTCCAACTTTCTAAGACTGGAACCAAATCATCATCTCCCATCGCATTCACACCGATGGGAAACCCGACCATATCTAGGTTGAACATGACCACCGGCGTTCCCTTTAAATCGTAATTCACCGCGTGCTTCGATCCCCACAATCCCTGTTCTTCACCGTTGAACCAAATCAACTCAACCGTCCGCTCCAATTGCTCCCCCTTGAGCACCCGCGCTAACGCCAATAACTGCGCAATACCCAACCCGTTATCCATCGCGCCCTGCCCTTGGTCCCAGCTATCAAAATGAGCTCCCACGATGATGGTTTCTCGGGATTTCCCCGGGATCGTCAGCCGTAAGTTAGCCGTCGAAATCGGCTCGGTGTAAGATTCGGTTCCCAGCTTGACCCGCACGACTTCGTTCCGGGCCCGTAACCGACGCATCCAGAAGCCTTCCTCCTGCGTCACCGAAAAAACCGGCAATGGCAAAGACTCACCTTCGAACCCACCCGTGCGCGCCAACAATTGCCCGCCCCCAACGCGATTGATGTAAAGGAGCCCGCCAAGTTTGTGTCGCACCGCCCGCTCCGCCACCGCGTCCGTGCGGCCCGATGCCGATGGCCCGAACAACCCGATCGCCCCCACCGGCACATCGGTCGTAAACGCATCTTCGCCCCCGTTGCCTAAATCCCAAACCGGGCCTTCTACGGCATGCGACGGTTCGACGTAACCGAGTCCGATGACTCGCATCTCCCGCTCCACGGGCTCAAGCATGCGCACTTCATCTTTCAGCCGCACCCACCCCGGCATATCAAACTCCTCCCGGGTCGGCGTGTAACCGAGCTGTTGCAATGCCCGCTCCAAATCGACCATGGCCGCTTCGTTGGCCGGAGAGCCCGTGAGACGGCCGCCGTGGTCGTCGCAGAGATGCTCCAGAAAAGTCACCACCGCTTTGTCCTCTTTCACCCGGGCTTCTGCTTCAGCCGGGGTCAGCGCCCGTGCCGTTAATCCACTCAAGAGCAAAACCGCGGCTATCCATCCCCAATATTTAGTCATTTTCATAATTCGTAATCTCGTATCCATATTCTCATTTCACCTTCGCCTCGATTTCCCCACCACGCGTAAGGGATAGCATGAAAAGGGACCTTTTCACGTCGAGGTGATTCCGTGGTGTAAAGGGCTTCTCCCGCAACTTCGCGTTCTGCCTCACCGCGTAACACCGTCACCCCGCCCCAGGCCCCGGTATCAAACTCCGCCGTCAGTTCACTCGATCTCCGCAAGCCGAGCGACGCAAGCGGTGATCCATGCTCAACTTCCTCGACCGCATACACCACCGGGCCGCGCTGCAATGCGAGCCGACCCGAAGCCGACGTTACGCCCGGATGCGCTCGCACCCGCTCGATCACCAACGGTAATTCCGCCGTCAATCGATCTCCTTCCTGCCACCTCCTCCGGATTCTCAAATAGCCTCGCTCGGGTTTATCCTCGAGCGCCCGTCCATTCAAACTCCAGTCGGTATTCATCTCCCGCATCGCCAGCTCGAACTCACCGGCCGGCGCCGCTTCAACGAAGATTTCAACCCGTCCGGTCCAGGGGTAATCAGTCACGACCTTGATCCGCCACTCCTCCACCGCGATCCGCATGCCCGCAAACAAATGCAGCGCCAGCCCGGCCGCCGTGCGGCTCACCGCGTAATGCCCCAACGAGGACAACAGTCGCGCCACATTCGGCGGACAACACGCGCAACCAAACCACGGTACCCGCTGCGTCTTCACCATTTTACAATCGTAGCGCCGTCGCGCTTCCTTCGGCGCGACGGCCAGCGGATTTACATAAAAATAATGGCAGCCATCCTGCGACAATCCCGCCAGCACGTTATTATAAAGTGCCCGCTCCATCACGCTCGTATACCGGGCGTCCAACTCCAAATCGAGCATCCGCCGCGACCACATCACGAGCCCGATCGCCGCGCACGTTTCCGCATAAGCCCGATCATCCGGCAGATCGTAAGCCTCGGAAAAATTCTCGCCCCCCGGTCCATCGGCCCCCACCCCTCCGATGATATACAGATGGCGCTTCACCATCGTATCCCATAGCCGCCGGCAACTCGTCGCCATGGCCTCATCCCCCTTTTCCCGCGCCAAATCCGCCATCGCCGCATAAAGATACATCGCCCGCACCGCGTGCCCCCGCGGTTCCTCCTGCTCCGTCACCGGTTGGTGCGCTTGCCAATACGCCTGCTCATCAAAATACGCCCAAACTGGCGGCGCTTGCTCACCTCGCGCGGCGGCCTCGCCGACAAAATAACTCGGCTGCTGCCCTCGCTCCGTCACGAAATACTCCGCTAAATCCAAGTAACGATTATCCCCGGTTGCTCGAGCCAGTTTCACCAACGCCAACTCCACTTCCGGGTGACCCGGCACCCCGACACGTTTTCCCTCCCCCCGACCAAAGGTGTGATCAAGGAGGTCCGCCAGCTTCACCGCCACCTTCAGTAACCGCGATGATCCCGTCGCATCAAAATGCGCCACCGCCGCCTCGATGAAATGCCCCGCACAATACAGCTCGTGCAAATCGCGCAAATTCGACCACCGCACCGCCCCGGGCTTGAGCTGATGATACGTGTGCAAATACCCATCAGGAGCCTGCGCACTCTCATAGAGACCGACCAACTCCTCCACCGCCGCCGCCAGCGTTGAGTTGACCGGCGCCACCGGCGGGGCGCCGCTGGCCGAAGCCCGGTTCATTTCACCGCCAACATGCAACCGATAGCACGCCGCCTCCATCCACTTCGCCACGTCCGAATCTTGGAAACACAACCCGGCAAATTTCCCCTCCAACTCGCCCGCCGCAATCCGCAGATTACGGATGGCATGACTCGGTGCGGCGCCGGGAATCCGGTCATTCAACGCCTCCCATTGCCTCAGTAACGTGACGTTCCCTACCCGCTCGATTCGCTCCCCCCATAAGCCGCCCTCGAAGCGCACGGCGGGTAGCGGGAGCGAGGTCGGAGTAGCCATAAAGTTTAACGACGTTTCCGCCGGCTAGGGCAACACCATGTCCGTGACCGACAATGTATTGAAATCGAGCACGCGACCGAGTTTTCCGTGCGTAATCGTCAACACCCGGCTCCCAATTTCACTGTTCAGATGCGACCCTTCAAAGAGTTTCCAGTCACCATAGTCGACCGGCGCGCCGTTGATCTTCGGTGTCGATCCATAAGCGAATTCGATGTGGCTGCCCCGCAGCGTCGTTAGTTTCACCGTGGGCACCGTGTCCAAATCGAACGAGAGCGGCAACGCCAGGATCGCAGACTGGAAGTCCTCGAAACTCGCGAACTCCTCCACCCCCGCCGCTTGCAATATCGTGCCATTCTTCACGTGCGGACTCACCAGAATCTTTCCCCCCGTTTCTTCGGTAACCGTGGGATCACGACCGTTCGGATACCGAATGTGCGGTTCCCACTGATAAGCGGCCAGCGATCGATAGGCCAAATAGGTTTTGCCGCCCCGGGCAAAGATCCAACCCGAAGCGTGCTCCGTCACCTCCGCCAAATCTTTGGAAAAGAATCCGTTCACCTGCGGGAAGTCTTCCTTCGGATCGATATCGTAGAGCGCCACTACCGTATCGTGATCTTGCACCACTTGTTCAAACGGCGAGCACCCCAGCAGTTTATTCGACGAATTATAGGAAGGTTTACCTTCATAGGTCACGCCCCCCGGCATCGGCTCCGGGTAGGTGCAGAAAAACATCTGCATCACTTTGCCCGCGGCATGCGGATGCAGGGAAAACATCGTGTTATGCACTCCGCGCGGGTCATCGACCGCCCAGGTCACATCCCACACGTGGGATTGAATCGGATCACTGATCCCACCTTGGTGCGAACCCACCGCGTAGTCTTCACGTAAATACTGCGTTTTATAAATCGGCCGCATGTGCTCATCACCGTAACGCCAGATCCTCCGCGACCGGGCTTGATCGTGTTGCAAGATATCCTTCGTCCGATTCGTCGCGATCTCATAGATCACTTCCGGCACGTCGTAATTCGCGGCGAGCACCGCGAAGTAGTTGCCCCACCCCCAGCCCCGAAATCCCTCACCCACCGGAGTGTTGCCAAAGAGTTGCCACGAAAAATAGGTCGCCAACGCATCCCATCTCTCCACCACCGAGGTATCATCCGTGCGCGAGTTGGGTCCTCGTGGCATGCCGTCGAGCGTAACCGTCGCGAGTTCCGCAAAGAGCCAATCCATCATCATTTTTCCCCGCTGCCGCATCGCGGGATCTTCCGCCCAAGTCGCCAACATCAACATCGGAATAGCATACTCCCCGATATAGTGCGTGGGATTATACTCTCCTTGTCCGATCGTGGTGGTGAGATTCATCCAGTCGAGTAACCAGCCTTTGCCTTCGATCATATTCTCCGCCGAACTCAGGCCATTGGCCCAGCTCGAAGCCGGATCATTAGGATACATCTGCGCCATCAAATAAAGTGCCGTGTGATACATCACCCAGTGGTTCTCGGTATCCCCCCGTAACTGCCGCGTGGTGCGCCATGCCTCCCGGATAGCGGCGCGGGCTTCGGCCGAGAGTTTATCGCGGCCCGCATAAGCGACCATGGTCGTTGGAAACATCCAGAACGGCCCCGTCCCCGGTTCTTTCATATACTCGAGCACCCGGTCATTACAGGCCTCGATATTGATTCCTCGCATCAACATGAGCGACATCGCCGACATATCCATCTTGTCGAGTTTGTCCGGCGTAAAGAGACCCATGCGCCACTGCGAAATCTCTTCGACTCGATCGAGGTATTGCGTCCGCCGCACGTCGAGCGGGACCGGTCCGCGCTCGGGAACAGGACTTTCAAAAGAACGTTGGGCCAGCCCGTCGGCGGTCAGAACCGTGACGGCCAATAGGCCCGCGATCCAAGCTCGTGAATTAACGAAATGGTTTTTCATGGTTTGAGGAGCGGTGCGTCACGGGACACGAAGTAAAAGGCGTTGACCAATGATCCCTCGAGCGCATCGGGCTCCCATGCCCGGCCAAAGTCATCGGAGTAGTAGAGCGTTTCTTCAAAGATACTGGCGTAGAGTCGTCCTGAATTCGGATCGACCCCCACTCGCCAAGCTCGCGCGTTATCGGGTAGGCCGGCATTTCGCGCTGCCCAGGTCTTACCCGCATCCTCGCTGGTCCACACCCCGTAGGCCCAGCTCGCTACCGCCAACCGTTGCGGATCGGTCGGATCAAAGGTCACGTTGTAAAACGCCTCCTCCGCTGGGAGTCCCTCCTCCTGCATCCACGTTTCACCGCCGTCCCCCGACGCCCAAATCCCGTCCGTGTCCGTTGCCGCCAGCCAACGCCGCGGATCATGCGGCGACTGTTGCACATCATTAACCGTGGTCTCAGTCGGCAATACCTGGCTCCAATTATGCCCGGCGTCTTCCGAAAGAAAAATTCCTTTTTCACATCCCGCCAACACTCGCCCCTCCTGCGTGCGATCCACCGCAATCGTCTGGGTGTATTTACCGCGGTCCGGCAGGCCATTCTCCCGTCGCTCCCATGTTTGGCCCCGATCGGTCGAAACCGCCACGCCATCCGGCAAAGCAAAATAGACCGTGTCGGGCGCATGCGGGTCCACTTCCACGTCTCGACCTTCCGTCATGTCCCAACTGTTGGTCATCCGCCAGGACTCTCCGCCATCCAGACTTCGCCAGATCCCGTTAAGGGTCGTCGTGTAAATCACGTTCCGATCTCGCGGATCAAACGCCATCGCCGAGATGGTCGTATCGTTGTATCCAAAATGTCGCCACTCTCCCGCCGCCTCGTCGCGTTGAAACAAGCCGTTGGTGGTGACGATTTTCGAGCCAATCACATAGTTTCGATTCACATTCGCGCAGATGAAAAAATCATACGCGTCATTCGCCACGGCCAAAACTGGCAGCAGGAACCCGAAGCCCGCGAGAGCGAACGTCGCGCGCCAATTGCGGATATTTCGGGTTAAGAGATTGCGAGTTTGAGGTAAGCGCATTGAAATAATGGGAATGAAGTTACGACACTATGCGGCCGCGTTGATGATGGGAATTTCGAGTGTTTTCGCCACCGCGGCGGATACGCCCGAATCAAAATTAAAAGCGTTAGAGATCACGTTGCCCCCCGCTGCTTCGCCCGTCGCCAACTACGTGCCGGTCGTGCGTTCCGGTAACCTGCTTTTCCTCGCTGGCCACATCCCTCGCGACGCTGCCGGCGAGCTCATGACGGGCAAAGTAGGCGTCAGCGTCAGCATCGCGGAAGCCCAGGAAGCCGCGCGGCAAACGGGTTTGGCCCTGCTCGCGACGTTGCGTCAAGAACTCGGCTCCCTTGATCGCGTCTCGCGCATCGTGCGCGTGGAGGGTTTCGTCAACTGTCCCACCGATTTCACTCAACAGTCTTCCGTCATCAATGGCTGCTCCGATCTGCTCATCGAGATCTTCGGCGACGCCGGACGCCATGCCCGTATGGCCGTCGGGGCCGGATCGCTGCCCCTCGACTGCACAGTCGAGATCGCGATGATCGTTGAGGTCAAGTAGGCGCACGGCTTCCACGGGGTTAAACGCTCGCGAGTTCGAGTTTTATGGCCGCCGTGAGACGATCAATCTCGGCCGCGGAATTAAAAACGTGGCAGGAAACCCGCACCGCATCGAGTCCTTGTTCAGAAACAGGCCGACAGCGCATCTGGTGTTTATTCCATAACACGCCAAACAGCTCACTGTAGCCTAACCGGGCACTGCGAAACGACAGCATTGCCGCGCTCAACTCATTCGATTGCGGCGTCAAAATCTCCAGATCCGGCACGTCCGCCAAGCCCGCCCGCAACTGGGCCACCAGCGCTCGCCCATGTCGCTCGATCCGATCTAAACCGATAACATCGAGCCACCTCATCGCTTCAACCAGTCCTTCAATCTTGGCAATGTCACGGGTGCCATATTCGTAACGCCCCGCACTCGGCGTATACTCAAGCGGGCCCGGTAAACTCTCAACCTCACCCGTATACGCCCCGGCCAGCGGTGGCACGACTAAGTCCTGCCGCCCAAACTTGACCAGCAGCAGTCCGGTCTCGCGCGGCGCGCCCAACCACTTGTGACCACTGGTCGCATAGGAGTCGCAGTCCATCGCCGCAAAATCGATCGGCAGCATCCCCGCGGTTTGCGCGCCATCGACGTGAAACCAGATTCCGCGTTTCCGACAAAGCGCCGCAATCTGTTTCACCGGTAGCAACACGCCCGTGGGTGCCGTCACGTGGGAAACTTGCACGATTTTCGTGCGCGCAGTCATCAGCGCCTCAATGCGTTTGACGTTTCCGGTCGCGGACTCGGTATCCGGTTCGAATAAACGCACCGCGATCCCCTTCTGTTGGGCCTGCAACAACCACGGAAACGAACCGCCGGGATGCGCGTGAGATTCAAAAATTACTTCATCGCCTCGCTCCAACTGGAGTCCTCCGGCAATGATCCCGGTCCCCTCGGTCGTGTTCCGCACAAACGAAACCTCGTTGGCCTGGCACCCCATGAATTCAGCCGCCGTTTCCCGCGCCACCCCGAGTCGGCCGTGGCCGGTTTCGACGATACTTTCCATCTCCGCCGCCATGCGTTCGGTATACTCCCGCACCCGCGCCGAGCAGGGCCCCAGGCCTCCGGTATTGAAGTAACTCAGTTCAGGTTTAAATTCGTAGGCCTTGCGCACCGCCCCCCAGTAAGCCTGCGGCGCTTTCTCGTTCCAATCGGGCAACATCACGCCCGCCTTCGGCTTCGGCGCCGCTGCTTTCAGTTGCCCGCCCAGACCAATTCCCGCGAGTCCCGCCCCGATCTGCTTCAAGAATGATTTTCGATTTAAGGTCATAGGCGATCGAAGTGGAGGGTGTGTTTCAGTTCGACCGATACTCCGGCCTTGATGATCCAAGTATCTTCCCGATGAGGCGGAAAAGCGACCATGGGATCAGCCGGGCGCAGAAACCATGGGAGCGGATTGTCGGGCGACTCAAACCGCACTCTGGTGCGCTTGAGCGAACCGTCATGTTGCGTCGACCACTCAACCCAATCGGCCAACTCCCCGTGCACGGCATTAAGCGCGGACTCACCGTTCGAATTCACAAAAGTAATCGTCTTATCGCCGTGTTGATCCAGCAGTCCCCTCGCCCCCCGAAACTGCAATCCCGTGTAATGCGATCCCACCAATCCGCCCAGACTGTGATAGTTCTCACATTTTAAATCCGTATCATTCGAATTCCGCAACCGACTCGTCCAATGCAGCGTCCAACCATCCGATCTCAGTTCCGTCTCGAGTAAACGCGTTTCCGTTAAAAGCACCCGATCATTTCGCTGCGGATCGATCCATTTCAGTTCTTCTTCCAACAATTCCGGAGACTGCCTCACCCAGCTCACGTGTGCTTGCCGACCGTGGTCACCGCGCCATTGGTAGCTATCTTCCGCTCGATGCGAGGGCCCACCCCAAAAATTGACGCCGTCGACCGACGTCAGTGTCATGCTCAGTCCGTGATGCCACGGATGATCGTTGGGCCGAAAATTCGTCAGCGGGTCACCATCGATGGAATACATCGGATGCATCACCGGCCGGGGCGATTCATTGGCCGGCGTATCAGGCCGTGACATGTAGCGCCAAAGCTCTCCTCCGCCCTGCTGCCCGACCGCCCAGACGCCTTCTGTTACTTCTCGGAGGGTCAATTCTGCGCTCATGATCACACTTCTCCTTGTTGCCAATTTCCCCCGTCAAATTCGTGCTTCACGCCGTCGGGTAAGACGACTTCCACCGGCATTCCCTCCGGCGCTTGGACGCGAATCGCCATCGCCGAATCCTGCATCCGCCACGAGACTTCAACTTTCCCTCGCGGGGTGCAAACGCTGCCCCGCGCCCACTCCAGCCCGCAGGGTCGCGGTCGAATCTGCACCGACGCGAAACCCGGAGACGTCGCTTTGATGCCCAATATTTTCTGATAAAACTCCAGCACCGGATGCGCACTCCACGCATGGCAAAGCGAACGCCAGTAGCTGTTCTCTTCCACAAAGGTATCGAGCCCGAAATCGATCGATTCGTGCCACGGCCCGAGGAATTCCGGCATCTGCTCGTAGATCCCCATCCGGTCCATCGCCGCCCATGTCGTGTGCCACGCAAAAAACGATCCCGGCGCCAGTTTTTCATCCCGCGGAAACCGCGCCAACAAGCGTTTCAGCGTGGCTTCGTCTCCCGCACCGCACCGCACCGCCCAGCCGTTGCCATACTCACTCACTTCCGGTCCGCCGGGACGGTCAAAGTAGAGCCCAGCTTCTTCCGACCAAAAAATCTCGTGCAGCTGCCGCCTCGCCCCCGCGGCCTCCGCCCGCAGCGTCTCCGCTTCCGATTTAAGTCCCAGCCAACCGCTGATCTCTGCGAGCTCATCGAGCGCCTGTATCCATTGTGCCGATATGATGCAGGTCGGTCCTTCCGCCGACCCGGGCACGACTCCGCGCGGCCACCACGGACACCAATCCGTGATGTTCCAATAAGGTAACTTCGCCGGGAGTCCCGACTCATCCCGGTAGCGCCGGAACCAATCGACCACCGCCCGCATCCCCGGCTCGAGTTCCTTCAACGTCGCTAAATCTCCGCTACACAACCCGTAGTCCCTCGCCGTGGTAATCCAATGCAATGACCACGATGGAATGACTTGCAGCAACCTTGACGGGAACCGGCTCTGCGTCAGGCCCTCGGGGCCTCGCGACCAATCAAACTGCAGCAGCGCCTGCTGACTCAAACGATAGTCACCGCTCGAAAGCATCCCGAGATGCGACGTGATCATCGTATCCCCCGCATACTGCATTTGTTCGTAATGCGGACAGTCCTCAAACGTCTCGTGGGAACAGAGCCGCATCGTCCGCACTCCCGCGGCCCAGATCTTTTCCAACTTGGGATCCGCACACTCAAACGTCGCGGTGACGTTGTAAGGATACGCGGAAAATTTGTAACCCAAACCCGTGACTCTAATCGCCTCATCACCGGTTTCAATTTTAAGGCCGACATATCGAAACGCCCGCCAATGTAATGGTTCGAAATTGGAAACTCCTCCCCACGGCTCCCACCGATCAGACCAACCCGTGATCAACCCCCGGCGATCAAACGTCCAGCCCGTGCCTTCGTCTGCAAAATGCGAAGCAAGATTCTCCAGTGATTGCTGCTTCCCCAACATCTTTGCATCCGGGGTATTCCACGGCAGTCTCAGGGCCTCCGCATAAGTGAATCGCACCATCGCCCCCGACCCGCCTTGCGTGGCGATCACGGGATAGCCCGAGGTGATCACGGTGGTGTCTAACCCCAGTTCGACTGTCGTGTTCGGCGGAATCTCCACCGTCCCGTTGCCCGACGCAATCAGGTCAACCCAGTCCCGCGAGGGACTCCCGCCTCCCGGAACGAAACCGTCGGCAAAGGGCTGGGCTTCTCCTTCTTCGAGCTGGGGAATAATTCTCGGCAGTAGGCCGTAGGGACTCGCCGGATCCCGGCGCTCCTCCCGTCTTTCGGCCTTGAACAACAAACGCGCCTCCACCCAAGCCGAATCATCGAAACCGGCCTGCAACCAATCGCCAAAATTCGGTTCATCCACCCGATGCTCGAAATAACCGTGATACCCCTCGAACCGCGTATCCTCATTTTGCCAACGATGAGCTCGATCAACGGCCACTTTCCATCCGGGAGTGCCCGTATCGACCACCACGCTTTCCCCTGCCGCTTCAATCGTGCCTTCCGCGAGAAATCCCCCCGCATAAGTCATGACCGAACACGGCGCCCCTAGATCAGTTGGGCGATGCGCCACGCGTGACATGTCCCAAACGAGCGCCGACAGCACATTTTCACCGACCACCAGCCACGGACTGAGATCGTAAGTATCATAGAAATGGTGGTGGATATCCCCCTTCGCCGGCCCTCGCCCCACTCGTTGCCCGTTACAAAACAGCATGTAGCGACTATCCGCACTCACGTGCACCACCGCATTAATTTCATTAATCACCTCCTGTTCCCAGGCGCGACGAAAGCGACGGACTTGGTAGTGAGAGGGTGAGCTCTCGCCTGGAGCCGGGACCGCATGGGTCCCCTCAGCTGACCAGATCCATGAAGATCGATTGAGAAAGGGCCTTGGGGCTACTAATTCAGACGCGGACACAGGTGAAATGACGGGGAGATAAACGAGGAAAAATTATCATTTTCGAGCTAAGTTCATAGCTCGTATGACGGTGGTTGCGGGCACAAGAGGGACCGGTTTTGGCAATCTATCAAACTGCCTGCAATACTTTCATGTTTTTTCATGAAAGTATTATGAAATTTCTTAGAATCTTTTTCCACTAGGAACGACCCAATCTGGACTCTACCCGAGCTCGATTCACCCAGAAACCCACGGGTGCCTTTTTAACCCCCTTTACGGATCCAGCGATCATGAAACTGACCTAAGTCTCGCCCAGATGGTGGCCTTTGAAAGACTGCTTTCGCATTTCATGTGCACTATTTTTCCGTCCAGCCGTCCATTTGGATGCCTCTGAAACTACATATTATAACTTCTTATTCTGAGAATGACTCTTATTTCGTATTTTGGCTCTACGGGGCATGATTGAATCTTAATTCATTCAAACCCTCCCGAATCACCGCGGAATCTTGTCGCCAGTTTCCATCCGAAAATTCCGGCGTGATTATCTGTATCAGATCTCATTGAGGATCATATCCTACTGTTTTTTAGTGATTTATAAATTTTGGTTAGTTTTTTCGGCGGAACCCTGTGTAACCCTCGACGCCTCGCTCGGTTCAAAATCACGCTTCAGATCGAGGGCGATTCAGCGAGCTTGACGTCATGAAATTAGATTTCATCTGCAGATTTGAAATTTCAATCACAGCGCCACTCAAATGTTGCTCTCCGACATCGCCAAACAGGCATTCGTTTCTTCTTCGACTGTCTCCCGGGCCATTAACCAGCCCAACATTGTCGCGGCGGGTAGTTTAGCTCGGATCCGCGCCGTGATGGAGAGTCACTCCTACGTCCCGGCTCCGGCCAGTCAGCGACGGGGCCCGAAGTCCCGCCAACCTCGGCTCCGTCGTCTCGGAGTTTGGTTCGTCGGCGCGAAGGCGGGCAATCCTAGCCTGAATTGGTTTCAAGAGCGGATCGCCGATGCCCAGACCGAGAATCCCCGTCTGCAGATAGAAGTGCATATGTTGTTCTCCAACTCCCCGGAGGAACTTCCCCGCGCCCTCGCGGAGAAGCGACTTGATGGCGTGATCATTCAGGGCATGGAACCCCCCTCCGCCGTGCTTAAGAGTCTCAAGGACCTGCCGTGCATATGGTTCATGACGCGTCGAACCAACTTGTTCCCCGGTGACTACGTTGAACCCAATAATGAGGAAAACGGTCAAATGGCCGCCAACTACCTCGCCGATCGCGGCCATCGCACCGTAGCCGTTATCACCACCGAACCTGGCTACAGTGCCAACAGTCAGCGCATCCAAGCCTTCGCCGATCAAACGATCCGCCGAGGGCTCACCTGCCACCGGATCTTAGGCGAAAATAGCTCGAAAGTCAGCTACCTCGAGATTGCTCCGTTCAATCAAGAAATTGCCCGACTGGTGCAGCGCCTCGGCGAGCAATCTCCCCGCCCCACCGGCCTCTATCTCCCGTCCGATCATTTCGCCGGCGCTCTCTTCCGCACCCTGCGACTCAACGGCTTCCACTTTTCCGCCGATTTCGAGGTCATTCTCGGAAATCATAACCCCGTGATCTACAATAACCTAGAATTCAATCCCGCCTGCATTGACATCAACCTGTCGACCTTGGTTCGCAAGGTTATCGATCACTTGGTCTGGCGGATCGAAAATCCCGATTCACCGGGTCGTCTCGCCTTGTCCGTTTCTCCGACCCTTCGCCGCCCCTCCAACCAAAGCTGAGGGACTATCGGCACCCATTTTTTCCCCACGGCGATGATCCCTTCGCGGTCACTCAAAACAATTTCAGCAGCCGGAATCTGTCGGTCTCCGACCCGGTCTGGATAAAAAACAACCCTACATCTAATGAAAATCGTTAAATCTCCATCAGCCTTCGGGCTGAGCCGCTGCATCGCCAGCGGTTTGGTGGCGCTGATTTCGACCTCGGGCCTGTTCGCACAGGAATCCCAAGCCGAAGTCATCCGTCGCCTGCAGGCAGAGAATGCTGCGCTTCGTGCTCAGTCTACGCCGACTCGATCGGCCTCAATCCAAAAACAATCCCCCGAGGAGGACGACGCCGTCGTACTCTCCCCGTTCGAAGTCACCACCACCGGTGACTACGGTTACCTCAAGACCAACTCCCTCACGGCCACCCGTATCGGTGCCCGGATCATGGACACACCATTGCAGATCCAAGTCCTGTCTGAAGAATTCATTCAAGACGCGGGCCTGGTGGACCTAAACGATGTCATGCGCTACGCCGGTACTTCGGCCGGTGACAACGCCATGGGCGTGCTCCAACCCGCAACTGGGTTTACCGCTTCGGGTAACATCTCCACCCGTGGATTCCCGATCAACGCCCGCCTCCGCAATTCGGTTCGCCGCTACAACGTCTACAGCTTGGACAATGTGGAGCGCGTTGAATTGATTCGTGGTCCCGCTTCCGTGTTCTTCGGTCAGTCCTTCCCCGGTGGCGTCATCAATTACGTGACCAAGCAGGCGGAGTTCCGAGAAATTCCGACCTCGCTCAGCTATCGGTGGACCACGGACGGCGGCAACAAGGCCACGTTCGACCAAAACACCGTTTTGCTCGACGATAAAATCGCGTTCCGGAATTTTGTGAGCTGGGAAAACAGTCGTTTCCAGCGCGAGTTCGAGTTCCGTGAGGGCTTTACGATTCTTCCCCAGGTGAAAGTTCGTATCTCCGATAAACTGGAATTCCGGGCGGAGCTTGAATACACCAAGCGGACGGAGAACCTCGCAGATCAAAGTTGGATCTTCCCCCAAGGATGGTTCGAAGCGTATCAAAACCCACCCGCAGCACTCATTGCAGTTGCTCCGGCCTCAGTGAAAAACGCTGCCGATCCCGTCGCCGCTTACCGGGCTCGAATTGGCAACCAAAACACCGGCAACTGGATGGCAGATGTTCGCGCGGCCGCCGGGGATCCCACGATCCCGCAATGGCAGGCCAGCAGCTTTAACAAAGGCGCGGTCTTCGAAAAGTTGGCCGGATTTGACTACAATCCCTACGGTCCGGGCACCCGCTCGGAGCAAGAGATCACCAACATCCAAGCCGTGCTCGACTTCAAACCGGTCGATTGGCTGAGCAGTCGCTACACGTGGAATCGGGCTCACGCCTACTACTACGAGCAGAAGTCCCAAGGTCGCCCCAATGCAGACGGCGAGACGATCAACACCTTGATCGGTCTCACTTGGCGCTACTACGACGTGGCCCCCGAAGACCATATCTGGGATAACGTGATCACCTTCGATCTCGGACCAACCAAGAACAAAGTGCTCTTTGGTGGTATTTACCGCGACGGAGAAAACCAGTTCGGCGGTGCGTCGCCGTTTGGACCTGACTTCAGTGACGTGCCCGGTATCGACAATGCCGCACCTTTTAATCTGCAGGCATTGAAAAATCGGGCGGGAGTCGCCCTCACCGGTCGCCAACTCTTCGAACAATACGATCCGAGCATTCATCCGTTCCCTAATATCACCGCGATCACGGAAAAAACTCGGCCGTTGATTGACCGCTACCGGCCCAAAAACACCGAATGGTATGTCAACTATCAGGGCGCGTTCCTTGAGGATCGCCTCAACGTAATGGCCGGCTACCGCGAAGAAAAAACCTACAACCGCCAACAACAGTTCGCGGCCAATCCACCTTGGTATCCCTCTTTTGATAACATGTTGGACGTTCTTAGTCCGAGCGAATACGCCAAATACCAAATCAGTGAATCCTACCAGCGCAGTTTGCTGACCACGCAATCGGGTGACTCCATCCAGTATGGGGCAACTTACGCCATCACCCCTGAGATCAATCTCTATGCGGGCTACAGCCAATCCTACCTGCCCAATGGTGGATTCAAAGCCATCTACGACGAGGTCCAGATTCGTCAACGTGCGACCGAACTCGGTCGCAACCCCGATACCGAACTGGCGCGTATGAGAGCGGATGGATCGGACTCCGCGATCAGCAACGAAGAAGGTACCAACACCGAGATCGGCATCAAAACCGCCCTCTGGGATAACAAGGTCGTGGCCACGGCGAGTCTCTTCCGCCTCGAACGCACTAATCGTCGCGTCGATGATGTGACTGCACAAACCGACGACCCGCTTAACTACACCGCGAGTGGTGGCTACAACCGCTTGACCCGTTGGTTCTCCGCCGACGCCACCCAGCGCACCGAAGGCACCGAGCTTGAGGTGATCTGGTCGCCCGTTCGCAACTATCAACTCGTGGGTTCTGCCGGTTGGATGTGGACTGCCGAAACCGTATCGGATCCGTCGGTTAATGCTGCCAATGTAAACTTCGATGCGGTCTTCAACTCCCGCCTCGCTTATGCACCCGAATATTCCTTGAACTTGTTCAATAAGTATACCTTTACGGAAGGGGATTTGGCCGGGCTTTCAGTGGGTGGCGGCATGCGCTACCGTTCCGAGATCGTGATCTCCAACTCACGTGACTGGAATCCGAATAAGGGAGGCGTCACGGCCGGTAATTACACCGTGTTTGATACCGTAGTGGGTTACAAAACCGACATCTGGGGCATCAACACTGACTTGAGCATCAACGTGACGAACTTGTTCGACAAGATCTACTACGAGGGCGGTTGGAACTTTGCTCGCGGTCGCGAGATCGCCTTCACCACTCGGGTGAGCTTCTAGTTCTAACCGACCACGGAATTTTACCGTCTCGGTTTCTACTCCATCGCGGAGGCAGGTTCATTTCTGCCTCCGCTTTTTTCTGCCCAAATTCCAGCGATGAAAAAAATTTCGTTCCCTTCAAATTCTCCCGGAATCTATCGCCTGGCGGCATGCTCTCCGCGAATCAATTGAGCGATCATTCCGTTCGGGCCGCCGGAGGGGGCCAACCCTCTTCGAGTCGCTCGGCTGGCGAGTACGAAAAGGCAGGTGACCGACCAACGGGTGTAATTAGAAGTGATGGGTGATTAGTTGCGCCAGAGGGAGAGCCATTGGCCGTTGGCGCGGAGGACACGAAGGCTGGCGATGGCATCGGCATGAGAGGGATCCCACCAAGCGCCCGGTTTTTT
>Ga0209390_10002222_pt1 | contig 34739 bp, 29 predicted proteins | sample BON01_FD_187212 | JGI IMG/M metagenome (GOLD analysis project Ga0209390, IMG submission 187212) | Freshwater microbial communities from Lake Bonney liftoff mats and glacier meltwater in Antarctica - BON-01 (SPAdes) (version 2) | ecosystem: Environmental > Aquatic > Freshwater > Ice > Glacier...
GGGTATTGTGGATTTGGAGGCAGCAGTGTCAAGACAGCCAATATGAAACGACGTTACTCCTTTTGCTCGCGGACTCTCCCCGCTTTGAATCACACGAAATAAGAATTGTGGAGAAGACGAAGCACAGAATAGAGACGACGGGAGGATGGGTTTTCATGGATAGGCATAAAAGATACATTTTGTGATCTAGTTTGCATGATGTTTCGAAGGTGGATCCAAGAAACCAGCGATCTCGCCGATCTCAGTCCTCTTCGTCCTTCTCGCCCTTGACCCGAACCTTTCCACGCAGCTTTGCCTCAATGAAGGCGTCGATATCGCCGTCCATGATGTCCTGAATGTTGCCACTTTCCTCGCCGGTGCGAAGGTCGAGGACTTTCTGGTAGGGTTGGAAGACGTAGGAGCGGATCTGGCTTCCCCATGAGACATCGCTCTTTTCGCCGTATGCGGCTTCGGCTTCTGCTGCGCGTTTGTCCTCTTCGATTTGGAAAAGTTTCGCTTTCAGGATTTGGTAAGCGAGTTCCTTGTTCGCGCCCTGCGTCCGGGAGGCGGTGGATTTGATCAGTATCCCGGAAGGAAGGTGGCGCAGGAGCACTCCGGTCTCGACTTTGTTGACGTTCTGACCGCCTTTGCCGCCGGAGCGCATGGTGCTGATCTCCACGTCCTTGTCGTTGATCTCGATCTTGATTTTGTCATCGATTTCGGGGGTTGCGTCGATGGAAGCGAAAGAGGTGTGTCGTTTTCCCGCAGAGTCGAAGGGTGAGATACGGACTAGGCGGTGGACGCCGCGTTCGTTCTTGAGGAAACCGAAGGCGTTCTCGCCGTTGATTTTGAGGGTTGCAGAGCGGAGGCCGGCACCATCGCCGTCTTCCCAGTCGAGGGTTTCGACGCGGTATCCTTTGCTCTCCGCCCAGCGGGAATACATGCGGTGAAGCATCTGCGCCCAGTCGCATGCCTCAGTTCCTCCGGCCCCGGCTTGGATCGCGAGGTAGCAGCTGGTCTCGTCATTGGGCCGGTTCAGTAGGGTGAGGAGTTCGTATGCACGGATGTCCTTTTCAAGTTTGGCTGCACCGTTAATGGCTTCTTTGGCGAGGTCTTCATCGTCAAACTCTTTGGCAAGGGCGACTCCTTCGGTGACGTCCTTGCTGCGGCTTTCCAAATCGAAAAAAGCTTCGAGCTTCTTTTTCATACCTGCGGCATCCTCGGAAACAGCACGTGCTTTATCGGTGTCATTCCAGAAGTCAGGGGCTCCCATCGCTTCCTCGAGCGTCTGGATTTTATTTTCTAAAACAGGAACGTCAAAGATACCTCCTGAGTTTTGACAAGCGGCTCTTAAAGCCGTCGGTGTCAAGCGCCAGGAGGTCAGCGGTAGGGAGTGAGGACATTGGCCTGCGAAGAAAACCCAAGGCATGACGCGCGGCAAGGAGAATCACGGCAGGTTTCTTCATTGGAGATTGAATTTTGAAAATTGAAGTCTAGCATCTGCGCACCATGAGTAACAAAATCATCCCAACCATTTCCTCCGGCATTGCTGGCCCACTCGGCGTTCTTCACCTTCCACGGCTTTGGCAGAAAATGTGCCTTGGCGCGGCCGGTAAACTCGCCGATGGATACTCAAACTGCGGTTCAGGCTTTGACAAGATGGTGCTCGACGCGCTCGGAGTGGATCGTGACGCACTTGTTGAATTCGTTACCTCGAAAAAGCCGACTCTCATAGAGTTTGAAAAATTCTTCGCAGAGACCGCGACGGAGTTTAACCAAACCGCAGTTTCCCAACTTAACGCAGCGATCATCGGCTACCAGCACACAGACGAGACCCGTCAGGAAATCCTCTCGTCGGTCGGTCTTCCGGATGGCAAGCCCACTGATGCGATCAACTTGAACAATCTCGATGACTGGCAGTGCTTCCACGCCAGCGAGATCGCTTGAGGCGGCTCACAGGCTGACTAAATCCTTATACTTAATTCTCTTCCCTTGGAGTTCGAGGGTTGAGAATTTTTTTTTGGAATCTCTCCACACCCAGCCGTATCCCTTCGGCTTTGTGGAGGGTTTCCAGATACTCGTCCTCCGGGACTGAGTCGGCGACGATACCCGCACCGACCTGATAGATCAGCTCCGTTCCATCGCGGACGAGAGTGCGGATGGCGATATTAAATTCGTTTTCGCCATTGAAGCCGAGCCAACCGATTGCGCCGCAGTAGATGCCGCGCGGACGGTTCTCCAGCTCCGAAATAATCTCCATCGCCCTCTTTTTCGGCGCCCCCGTAATGCTGCCTCCGGGAAAACAAGCCGCAAGCGCCCCAACCGCATCCACTCCCTCACAAAGCGTGCCGTGCACGGTCGAGACTAAATGATGCACTTGAGCGAGGCTTTCCAACTCAAGCATCCGGCTCACTTCCACGCTCCCGAACTCGCAGACCTGCCCGAGATCGTTTCGCAACAAATCGGTGATCATCACCAGCTCGGAAATCTCCTTCGGTGAAGTCTGAAGCTCGACTGCCGAGCGCCTGTCTTCATCGGGATCACTGAATCTAGGGCGGGTTCCTTTGATCGGTCGGGTTTCAATTCCTCTGCCGGAAATTTTCAGAAATAATTCAGGAGAACTACTTAAAATCTCCTTCCCGTCCAGTGCTAGCCAGGCTGCCATTGGTGCGGGCGTCGCTTCGCGAAGGGCCTCATACAATGCGAAAAGCGAACCTTCTCCCTCGATCTTGGCAAGGAAGGACTGTGCGAGATTCACCTGGTAGATATCTCCGGCGGCGATCCATTCCTTAGCCCGCGCAACGGCGACGATAAAATCCCCTTTCGCGGCCCCGGCGATAAATTCTCCGGGAATTGCCGAACTTGGTAGCGGCTCTTTGATTTTTTTCGAGAGCCCTCCACGTTCCCACCACTCGCCGGTTTCCTCGTCGCGAACGAGAATTTCCCAGTATTCTCCGAAAACGAAATCACCTTCGTAGCCGACCCATCCGCACAACCCGCCCTCAGGGAAGCCATGGTCGCCGCTTGCCACCGAATTCTGCAGCAGTCTTTCCCGCAGGAGTTCCAGGTCGGCCTGATTGGAGACACTTCCTTTAAAAACCTCCACTGGCGCGGCAGCTACCACCGAGCAGGCCCGCCCCCAACTGCTGGGAACATTCCCTACGGTATCGAAAAACACTAGCCCGCCCATCCATTCCAGCCCCTTGGCGACGTCGACAGCCTCTACATCATCTAGCCAGCGCGCGCGTTGCAAACCATGGAGCCGAGTATTCACGTCGGGAAACTTGCCCTAACTTTGCGAATGCTCAATCTCAAACATTCCACCGCTTGAACCAACTTTCCCTGAATCAATTCGGTAATCAAAGGTTGCAAAACCCCAGCTCTCGGCTAAAAACCCGCCCCGCCGAGTTCCCTCGGCTCAAGCAACCACTACTATCACAGGCATGAAGGACCTCACAAAATACCGCAATATCGGGATTTTCGCCCACGTCGACGCGGGCAAAACGACCACGACCGAACGCATTCTAAAACTCACGGGCAAGATCCACAAGATCGGAGAGGTCCACGATGGAGCGTCGACCATGGACTTCATGGATCAGGAAGCCGAGCGCGGCATCACGATTCAGTCCGCGGCCACCACCTGTTTCTGGGACGGCCATCAGTTCAACATCATCGACACGCCCGGCCACGTGGACTTCACCATTGAGGTTTACCGTTCCCTTAAAGTTCTCGATGGCGGTGTGGGAGTCTTCTGCGGCTCCGGAGGCGTGGAGCCACAATCCGAAACCAACTGGCGCTATGCAAACGATTCCGGCGTTTCCCGTATCATTTACGTCAACAAGCTCGACCGCATTGGTGCTGATTTCTACCGCGTTATCGCTCAGGTGAAAAAAATTCTCGGAGCTCAACCGCTCGTCATGGTCCTACCGATTGGCACGGAAAGTGATTTCGTCGGTGTCGTCGATCTCCTCACCCGCAAGGCTCATATCTGGGACGAATCCGGGCAGCCGGAGAATTTCACGATCACCGATATACCGGCCGACATGGTGGACAAGGTTGAGGAGTTCCGCGCCCAGCTCATTGAGACTGCCGTCGAACAGGACGATGAAATCATGGAAGCCTACCTTGAAGGCAACGAACCAACTATCGAACAGACCAAAAAGTGCATCCGCAAGGGCACCATCGATCTTGCCTTCTTCCCGACTTACTGCGGTTCTTCCTTCAAAAACAAGGGCCTCCAGCTTATCCTCGACGCCGTCGTTGATTATTTGCCGAACCCTACGGACGTAAAACCGCTTCCAGAAGTCGACGCGGAAGGCGCTCCTACCGGCAAGTTCGCCATCATTGATCCCTCCGCTCCTTTCCGCGGCTTGGCTTTCAAGATCATGGACGACAAGTTCGGTGCACTGACCTTCACCCGCATCTACTCGGGCACAATCAAGAAGGGCGATACCGTCCTCAACTCCTTCACTGGCAAAACCGAGCGAATTAGCCGGATGGTGGAAATGCACGCCGACGACCGCAACGAAGTCGATACCGCACAGGCTGGTGACATCGTCGCCCTCGTTGGACTCAAGAACGTCCAGACCGGGCACACCCTCTGCGACGAGAAGAACCCGGCCACCCTCGAGCCGATGGTTTTCCCCGATCCGGTCATTTCCATCGCCGTCGCGCCAAAGGATAAGGTCAATGCCGAAAAGCTCGCCAACGCCATTGGCAAGATGATCCAGGAGGATCCTTCGTTCCGAGTTGAAACCGACGAGGAGACCAACGAAATGATCCTAAAAGGCATGGGCGAGCTGCACCTCGACATCAAGATCGACATCCTGAAACGCACCCACAAGGTCGAGGTGACCGTCGGCGCACCGCAGGTCGCCTATCGTGAAACCATCACCAAGGCCGTTTCCGACAGCTACACGCACAAGAAGCAGTCCGGCGGTTCCGGACAGTTCGCGAAAATCGACTACACCATTGAGCCTGGCGAAGTCGGCTCCGGTTTCATCTTCGAGTCCAAGGTCGTTGGCGGAAACGTTCCCAAGGAATACATTCCGGCTGTTGATAAGGGTTTCAAAACCTCTGTCAACAAGGGGCCGCTCGCCGGTTATCCCTGCTTGGATTTCAAGGTTACACTCACCGACGGTGGCTTCCACGCGGTCGACTCCTCGGCAATCGCCTTCGAAATCGCTGCTAAGGCTGGCTACCGCCAGACGATGGTCAAAGCCGGCCCGCAGATCCTCGAACCGATGATGAAACTCGATGTCTTTTCTCCTGAGGAGAAAATCGGTGACGTGATTGGAGACCTCAACCGCCGCCGGGGAATGATCCAAGGCCAAGAGCCAACTCCGGGCGGAGTCCGAGTCAAGGCCGAGGCTCCGCTTTCTGCAATGTTCGGATATATCGGCGACCTTCGCACGATGACTTCCGGCCGTGGCCAGTTCTCCATGGAGTTCAGCCACTACGCCGCTTGTCCGAAAAACATCGCCGACGATGTGATCGCCAAGGCCAAGGAGCGCGAGGAAGAACTCCGCAAATAAGGAGCGCGGACTCGAGTCCGCAGCCAACCTTTCAACAACCCGCATCGGCAAGTCCGGTGCGGGTTGTTTCGTGTAGTGGCTTCAAGCGGCCGGATTGCTTCCACCATTGGACTTTTGGCAAACGGCATAGATCCACCGAACTGCCACCCTGCCCGGACGGCCCGGAGGTCCATTCCTGCCCCGGCTACGGGCCGTCTCTCCGAGTGTTCTGGATCTATCCGAAGTCCGGTTGGGTCGAGCACGATCCCGTGGAAATCTGGGCCAACCAGACATCGGTTGAGGCGGAGGTGCTCGGGAAGGCCGACCCTCGCCACCGTGACATTGTCGCTATCGGTATCACCAACCGGCGTGAAACGACAATCGTTTGGGATAAAAATACCGGGAAGCCGGGTTACAACACCATCGTCTGGCAGGACAGGCGCACTTAGGACTATTGTAGCAAGCTGATAGCGCAGGATGGTTTGGAAGCAAAGTTCGGCGACAAAACCGAGCTTCGGCTCGATCCCTACTTTTCCGGAACAAAGCTCCGATGGATACGCGGAAACGTCGATGGCGTCCGCAAGCGTGTCGAGGCCGGGGATCTGCTTTTCGGCATCGTTGACAGCTGGCTGGTCTGGAAACTCACCGCTGGCGAAGTCCACATCACCGATGCCAGCAACGCATCGTGCACTCTTCTTTATAATATTCACGAGAATGCTTGGGACGATGAGATCCTGGAATTTTTCAACATCCCCCCGCTGTATGCTTCCGGAGATGAAAGGCAGCAGCGAGGCCTACGGCCAAACCAACAAAAAAGTTTCTGGCGGGCCTCGTGCAGCGAGCCGGTCATGCATTTCCAGTCTGACCTCCTTTGGCTCAATGTCGTTCGCCCGGAAAATGTTGAGACCACGGCTCTAGGCGCCGCCTATCTCGCCGGTCTCGCTGTTGGTTTCTGGGAAAACAAGCAGGAGATCGTCTCTCGCTGTAAGGAAGGTGCACGCTTCGAGCTCCAGCGACCGGAGGGGGAGATGAAAACACTTTCCGAAGGCTGGAAACGCGCCCTTTCGCGCGCCATGGAATGGGAACAACCCGAAGAAGAATCATAAAACGAAAAGAAATATTCGACCACATCACAAGCGCCAGTGAACCCTACGATTTTTGTATTGTCGGCGGCGGGGCGACCGGACTCGGCACCGCCGTGGATGCCGCCCCGCGAGGCCATTCCGGCATTCTCGTTGAGCAGGCGGATTTTGCAAAAGGCACATCCGCGCGTTCTACCAAGCTCGGACTCGGGCCGAGCCGCTGGCTTTCCAAGGAGGAAACCCTCAAACACAGCCCCACCGTCGAGACCGAAGGCCTTACTGGCAGTGTCTCCTATCCACGACGGTCAGTTCGATGATTCCCGCCTCGCCGTCAACCTGGCCCAAACCTCTGCGGGTCTCAGTGCGAAGATCGCCAACTGCGTGAAATGCACCGGACTTCTGAAAACCGCCGACGGACGCGTACTTTTCGCGGTGGCGTGGCACGATTGTGTGATCGTCGGTATTACCGATACGCCCTTGACGGAAAAGTCTCTTGAGCCCCGTGCCTTGGAGTCCGAGGTCGATTTCATCATGGAGCATGCAGCGAAATATCTCACCAAAGACCGGGAACCTGAAGATGTTCAGAGCATTTTCGCAGGTCTACGCCCGCTCGTCAGCTCTGGGGATAGCTCGGATACCGCCGCTATTTCCCGCGATCATACTATCGTCGGCAGCAACAGTGGGCTCATCACTGTCACGGGCGAGAAGTGGACCACCTACCGGAAAATGGCCGGGACGTAATCGACCACGCGGAGATGGTTTCCGGTGTCGAACCGAAGCCTTGCGAAACATCAACCCTGTAGATTCATGGATGGACACGCACGGAAATCCCCGAGGCGGATCTCAAGTCTTACGGAGCCGACGCTTCTGCGATCCGTGCCCTTGATGACGCCGAAAAAATTCATCTTCTGCTCATCCTAACCGCCGCCGAAGTCCGCTGGCATGCCTGCGAGGAGATGGCTCGCAGCGTAGAGAACGTGCTTGCACGCCGCAGTCGGAGCCTCCTGCTTAACGCCCGCGCCAGCATCGAGGCGGCTAACGCAGTGGCAGGAATTCTTCTGGAGGAACTTGGCAGGGACGAAGCATGGATCAACGCCCAGACGGCTGCCTATACCGCGCTCGCAAGCGGCTTCGTCTTCGGCAATCCCGCCAGCGTCGCGTCATGAGAAATTTGTGGAGAACAAGGAAAGTCTTCGTCAGGTCTTGATTCGGGAAAGATTGGGGGCGAGGCTCGCGGATGGTTGAACGGTTAAGAGATGCGATCCGGGATGTGCCTGATTTCCCGAAGGATGGAATTGTGTTCAAAGACATCACTCCCATCTTAGGCGACGGGGCACTTTTCCGCGGAGCGATCAATTTACTTTGTGAAACCACCGGGGGCGAAAAGGTTGATAAGATCGTGGGTATCGACGCGCGTGGATTTATCTTTGCCGCGGCGGTCGCGGATCGGTTAGGAGTCGGTTTTGTGCCGGTGCGAAAAAAGGGCAAACTGCCTTGGAAATGCAAGGAGGAGGCCTACGCTCTGGAATACGGCGAGGCGGTGGTCGAGATCCATGAGGATGCGATCAAGCCGGGTGAAAAGGTCTTATTAGTCGATGACCTACTCGCGACTGGAGGCACGGCTGCTGCTGCGGTAAAATTACTCGGAGAACTCGGTGCGGAAATCATTGCGGTCTCTTTTCTGATCGAGCTTTCATTTCTCAACGGTAGGCAAAAACTTGCAGCCTATCCCGTGCGCTCGATTTTAAACTACTGAAACACTTTTACGAAAACAAATATTATGAGCTGGAAAGAATACAATGAGAGTCTTTTGCGATATAATGATCTGGGTTTTACCCTCGATCTCTCGCTGATGGATGTGAAAGCGAGCTACAAAGATGGCCTCAAGGAACAGGTGGCGAAGGCTTTCGACGACATGATCGCCTTAGAAGCTGGAGCGATCGCCAATCCCGACGAGGGTCGGATGGTTGGTCATTATTGGCTGCGCAACGCGAATCTCGCGCCGACAGACGAACTCAAGTCTAACATCACTGAGCCGCTCAAGAACCTGAAGAAATTTGCAGAACAGATCCACACCGGTCAATTCCTCACGGATGCCGGGAAGATGTTCAAACAGGTGCTCCTAGTTGGGATCGGTGGGTCGGCGCTCGGCCCGCAGCTCGTTTCCCAAGCGATCGGGCAGAAGGCAAAAATGCCGATTGCTTTCCTTGACAACACCGACCCGCAGGGGATGGACAATACGCTCGCCAGTCTTAAACTTGAAGAGACTCTGGTGCTGGTCATTTCCAAATCCGGAGGAACTCCTGAAACCCGCAACGGTATGCTCGAAACGAAGGCGGTCTTCGACAAGGCCGGGATCGACTTCGGGAAGCACGCGGTCGCCATCACCGGTGAAGGCTCCAAACTTGATCGCTTCGCTTCGGATCACAGATTTATCGCCCGCTTCCCGATGGAAGACTGGGTTGGCGGTAGGACTTCAGTGCTTTCCGCCGTCGGCCTCGTTCCGGCAGCACTGCAAGGACTCGATATCGAATCGATGCTCGCCGGTGCAGCCGCGATGGATGAGAAAACACGGGTCCGCGACGCGGAGAAGAACGCCGCGATGCAACTCGCGCTGGCCTGGCATAGCGGGACGAAAGGTAAAGGCGAGAAGGATATGGTCGTGCTACCATATAAAGATTCGCTGGGCCTTTTTTCCAAATATCTCCAGCAACTTGTGATGGAATCGTTGGGCAAGGAGAAGGATCTAGACGGCGAGGTCGTCAATCAGGGCATCGCGGTTTACGGAAACAAGGGTTCGACCGACCAGCACGCCTACGTTCAGCAGCTCCGTGAGGGTGTGAACAATTTCTTCGCCAGCTTCATCGAAGTGCGCCACGGACGGAAGGGGAAATCCATCGAGGTTGATCCCGGAAACACCAGCCAGGACTACCTTCAGGGGTTCTTTCGCGGCACGCGCAACGCGCTTTATGAAAACGGTCGTAACTCCCTGACGATTTCCATTTTTGAAGTCACCCCGTTTACTCTCGGAATGTTGATTGCGCTCTTTGAGCGGACCGTTTCCTTCTATGCATCACTCGTCAATATCAACGCATACCACCAACCCGGCGTCGAGGCTGGGAAAGCGGCAGCCGCCACCTTTCTGGATCTCCTTGGGCATGTCCGCAGTCGCCTGGTTTCCGAAGCGAAGAACGCTGAGCAGGTCGCTTTCGAAGTCGATGGTGATCCGGAATCGGTTTATCACTGCCTAGTTCACCTCGCGAATAACGGCGAGGCCCAGATGTCGATGGGAAAAATTCCGGCGGAAGATTATTTTCAACTTTGAAGCAAAGCCAAGCTGCTCTTGCATGCCGCGCCCCGCGCAAGGAGCGGCGTGTCGCCGAAGGCCGGATAAGAACGGAGCAGATCGGCGCGGGTTGTGCAGTCGGTCAGCGACCCGCCTTTCCATGCTTCCCTTGAAGTTTAGAGTTTAAAAGTTGAAGTTAGGGGGTAGGTTTGCCTCATGGCCATCATCGAAATCACTGAGAACGCCAGAGTCCATTTGGGGGCTTTGTTGAAGAGTAAATCATCGTCGCCAGGCGCGGGATTGCGTCTCGGCGTGAACAAGGGCGGTTGCGCGGGCTGGCAGTATGAAATGAAAGTCGCGGAGCCTGAAGCAGGCGATGAAGTCGTCGAGCAAGACGGCGCGCGGGTGATCGTTGCTGCTGACAGTTTGGATAAGCTGCGTGGGTGCGAAATTGATTACACCGATGATCTTACCGATGCGGGTTTCAAGATCATTAACCCTAAAGCGCGCCGCGCCTGCGGATGTGGTACTTCGTTCGAGCCGGATGACGAGCCAGAAGGAAGTGGTGCTGAGGACGGAGAAGTTTGTGGCGCGGGAGGCGCCGCTTAGGCGTGGGCGCAAACCGTAGGAAAAAGCCGAAAGAAGAAGACATCGCGCAAAGGCCTGCCTATTTCTGGTGGTTTCTAGCCAATGCGCTGGCTGCTTGTTTTGCAGTCGTCAGTTGGATCTTTTGCCTGCATGTTTTCGGAAATCCGGAGATCCCGCGCAACTACCAGATTCTGAAGAAATTAGGTCGACTCCCTGAACTCACGCGCTACACGGTGCTCGACGTTCCAAATGGTAACGCCTTGGATCCTAGCGAGCTTTATGGAAAATATTTCGCAATCAGCGAAGCCAACCGCACAAAGCTCAATTCTCTCTTGATCCGCAACTACATGCGGAATTTTGAAAAGAGCCTGCTGCTCACTTACGTCGAGGGCGATTATCAGGTCGCGGATGTCAGGAAGTTGGGCCCGGGGGATTTTATTCACCAGGGTTTTGCGATCCGCGCGCAGGCGATGGTAAAGCCGGACGACTTCACTGAAGGGGTCGGGTTCCCTGTCGTAATCGAATATATTTTCCCGACCGAAAGCGCTGATGCTGCGGACCGCTTCAAAGTCGGCGATATTTTTGAAGTGAACAAAAATCCAAACTGCGCGGCAGTGGTCAATATTTCAAAAGCGATTGTCGATGAGGAACCGGCCCTCCAGATCACAGCGATCCCGATCGCGTACGGTTCGTATCGCATCGGGCAGGAAAATTCGTTCAAAATCGAGCCGCCCGAGACTCTTGATCCCGCTGCGGGTCTGCCGGTTTGGAAGTGAACGCGTAGGGCCTACAGAAAGACCTTTTTGCCGTCGTTCTGAGCGGACGCGTAAATTGCGCGGATGAGTTCGACGGCCTTGCGGGCTTCCGACGCATCTGTTTTGCAGGGGCGGTTTTCTGCGATTGATTGCACAACTTCCTCGAAGTTACGTTGATGCTGGTAGAAATTGATCGCGGAAGGATCGTTCGCACCGAGTCCGGCCTCTTGGCCTTTCATGAGTGTTTCCTTGATTGTTTTGTCCTCGGGTTTCTCTTCTTTGAAATCCCAGATCTCGAACGCTTCGTCAGCGAGGAAAACCGAGCCCTCAGTCCCGGCGAGTTGCACGCGAGCGGGGTGGCCGTCTTTCGACCAAGTGCAGGTTGAGCATTCGATGATTCCGAGAGCGCCGTTTTCAAACTCGACGGTGGCGACGATGCTGTCCTCCACTTCGATGCGCTCGTGCGCCTGACAGGCGGTCACGGCGGTCACAGCTTTTGCGGGGCCGGCAAGATAGAGGAGGGCGTCAACCGTGTGCACCGACTGGTTCATCAGCGCGCCGCCACCATCGAGTGCCCAGGTTCCGCGCCAACCGGCTGAGTCATAGTAGGCTTGGTCGCGATACCATTTCACGTATGCGGAGGCGGAGGTAAGTTTGCCGAACCGACCTTCGTCGGTCGCTTTCTTGAACGCGTCCATTCCCGGGTGGAAACGGCGGTTGAGCACAGCGGAAAGGGTTTTGCCGTTTTCCTTGGCAGCGTCCATCAGTTGATCGATCCGTTCTGTGGTGATCTCCAAGGGTTTTTCGCAGATCACGTGTTTGCCGGCTTTCAATGCGGCGAGCGCCGGATCGAGATGGGCTCCAGATGGTGTGCCGATGGTGACGATTTCTAGTTCGGGATCGGCCAGGAATTCATCGATGTTTGAGTAGGCTTTGCCACCGTATTCAGTGGCAAGCTTTTCCGCAGCTTCGGCGCGCAGGTCGAAGACGGATTGGAGTTCGCCGCCGGTCATGGCGGTAATGGCTTTTGCGTGGAAATGGCCGATCATGCCGGCGCCGATGATTCCGAATTTCATAAAAATGCTGAGTCTAAGATTAAGAAGGGAGGTTTTCCCTGCCACAGGGATAGTTGGCCGAGAGGGGGCATGGTGGCAAGAATGGGTTTTTGGGAAAATGGACAGGCAGGCATCGGAGTGGCAGACCAGCGTCAGCCACTCCAATCACCCCAAACACTTTTCATGGCTAGCGGTCTAGCAACTAAATCAGAAGGCGTATTGCCAGCCGAGCGTAAGTGTATAATCGGTGCCGAGGCCGAGTCCGTTGCGGTCCTGCCAGAGTGGGACGCGGATGTCGGCGGCGATGCGGTGGTTGCGGAGAATTCCCTCTGGGATGACAAAGTTCACTCCGGCCAAGGCCTCGATGCGTTGTCCTCCGTAGTTTTCACTGAAAGCGGTGGGGATAGTGCGGTTGACGATGATCCGTGTGATATCGCTTTGAGTTCCGTTCAGCTCGTCTTCCCAGTGGTATGAAATACCTGTGGAAACCGAAGCCCACTCGTTGATGCGGTATGCGATCCACGAATTCAGGTCGAATTTGTTTCCGAGACGATAACCGTGATGATTTTCACCGGTGCGGATGGCTCCGGCGGCCTGTATCCCGGCTGACCAGGAATCGGCCACATAGGCGTAAGTGAGGGATGGCAGGAGATCGAAGGTGCCGGAACCGGGTTGCATGGCGGCAGGCAGCTGGCGACTGGTCAGCCCGCCCATCATGGGTGGTCCGGGAGTTACGTCCTTTTCCGCGATGGAACCTGTGGGGAGGCTGATTCCTATTCCGGCGTGGAAATGGTGCGGACCATCATGCACAATGCGGATCAGGGAGCCGAGTTTCAGGTCACCGATTCCTTCTGATCTTGTCGTGAAGGTGGGTCGCCCGCCGTTGGATGCCTGCAACGGCGGTGGGGCGGTGGGTGAGATCAAGTGGTCCATTTCACTGGCTAGGTAGGGCAGCATCGCGGAGAGGGTGATGCGATCGCTCGGTGCATACATTGCGCCGAGCATGTGCATTTCCATCGTCATGCGGGTGGGCGTGACGTTGTAGTTGTTAGGCGCGTTGTTGAAGACCTGGGTGGGCGAGATGGAATTGCTTCCCCGATACATCCCGTCCATGTCCATGAACATGTAGCGGTAGGAGAGCATCCACTTGCCGGCGTCGTGGGTGTGATCGGCCATGATGGAGATCGGTGCGTGGCCGTCGGGCCGGGCGAGATTTTCGAATGTGTTCTGGGCGGATGCAGCGGTGCACAGGGCAGCGGCGATGGCAGTTGTTTTGATTTTCATTAGATTGGTAAAATTAGATGGGTGCGCGTCGATGCGCTGGAGGTGGATCCAGACGGGGAGCCGTGGAAACGTTGGAAGCCTGCTAGCTCGGGATAAAATCCGGCTGCGGGCATGATGGCTTTCCCGTTAAGTTCCGGGAAAAGGAGCGTTTCTCAGCCCAATCGCGGCGGAGGGGTGTCGGGCGACTTCCGGAATAGCGGCAAGCCGGCATCCGGCTCGAGATGGTCGGGCGGTGTGAAGTCACCAGAGCGTGGTTTCTTCGCTGCCAGGTATTCCACCGGAAATAGATTCTTGAGCTCAAGTTTCTTCAGCTCAGCTTTCCACGGGAGTTCCGGAGATTTGGATTCGTCCTTTTTCGCCTTCGCGATCGAAGAACAGATTTCGCAAGGGTGATCTCCGTCGAAAGTGGCTTTCACGCCTTTGGTTAAACCCTTTTCAGCTGAATAAGCGACGATCATTTTCCCCCATGCGAACATCTGGATCACGCCGTAATGGCCGCCGCAAAGGTGCAGGCAGCCGATCAGGACGAGGATGAGACGGAGAGTTCGCAAAGCTGCCGGGAAGGTGTAAAGGAATGATTTCTTTTAAAAGAAAAATCAACTGGTTCGCTGAGGCGGCAAGCGAGTTCGCTGGGGCTGTTTTTTGTGTCGGCGCTTGCCGTGGACTCACTGCCTTTCCGAGCATACTGCCTTTCCCCAGGGCAGCCCTGCTCGTCCCGGCATGGCTTCAGCGACGTCGGACTGCGAGGGGCCAAGCTGAGGTTCCATTGGGCTTTATCCATGCCAATGCCGTCGGGCTCGCAGCAGGGCTGCATTGCCCAAGGCGGCAGCAGGCTGCACGCAGTCCACGGAGGCTGCGCCTCGTTTGGTAAGGCAGTTCTGCCCACTACTTTCAGTTACACCCCCGGAAAGGATCAGGCTTTCAGATCGAAGCGGTCGAGCTCCATGACCTTGGTCCATGCGGCGACGAAGTCTTTGACGAACTTCTTCTCGCTGTCGGAGCAGGCGTAGACTTCCGCTTGGGAGCGGAGGATGGAGTTCGATCCGAAGACCAGGTCGGTGCGGGTTCCGGACCATTTTGGTGTGCCGGTCTTGCGATCGATGCCAGCGAAGGCGTTTCCGCAAGGGGAGACCTGTTTCCACTCCGTCGCCATGTCGAGCAGGTTGACGAAGAAGTCGTTGGTCAGGGACTCGGGGCGATCGGTGAAGACGCCGTAGTTTTCACCGCCGAAGTTCGCGCCGAGCACGCGCATCCCGCCGATGAGGACGGTGAGCTCGGTGGGTGTCAGGGTGAGAAGTTGGGCCTTGTCGATCAGCAGGGCTTCGGCGGGAACCGCGTAATTGCCTTTGAGGTAGTTGCGGAAACCGTCGGCGTATGGATCGAGAACTTCGAAGGCCTCGATATCGGTTTGTTCATCCGTGGCGTCAGTGCGACCCGGTGTGAAGGGGGCAGTGATATCGTGGCCGGCGCTCTTCGCTGCCTTTTCGACTGCCGCACAACCGGCGAGTACGATGAGGTCCGCTAGGGATACCTTTTTTCCATCTGATTGGGCGGCATCGAAATCGCTTTGGATCGCTTCGAGGATTTCGAGCGAGCGAGCGAGTTTCGACGGCTCGTTGACTTCCCAATCTTTTTGCGGAGCCAAACGGATGCGTGCGCCATTCGCGCCGCCGCGTTTGTCGGAGCCACGGAAGGTGGATGCCGATGCCCATGCGGTGGAAACGAGTCGTGAGACTGAGAGGCCGGAGTCGAGGATCTTGGTTTTGAGTGCGGCGATATCGCTTTCATCTACCAATGGATGGTCGACCGAGGGAACTGGGTCCTGCCAGATAAGTTCTTCTGCTGGAACCTCTGGGCCAACATAGCGGGACTTGGGTCCCATATCACGGTGAGTGAGCTTGAACCACGCGCGGGCGAATACATCTGCGAACTCATCGGGATTTTCCATGAAGCGGCGCGAGATCTTCTCGTATGCCGGATCTGCACGGAGGGCTATATCGGTGGTCAGCATCGTGGGGCGCTGCTTTTTCGAGGGATCGTGTGCTTTGGGTATCACATCCTCCGCGTCCTTGGCGACCCATTGGTAGGCACCGGCCGGACTCTTGGTGAGTTCCCATTCGTATCCGAAAAGGTTCTCGAAGTAATAGTTGCTCCACTGCGCGGGGGTCTGGGTCCAGGTGACCTCAACGCCGCTGGTGATCGCATCGCCAGCCTTGCCGCTGCCGTAGCTGCTTTTCCCACCGAAACCTTGCTCCTCAAGCGTTGCGGCCTCTGGATCGGCTCCAACATGGTCAGTTGTGCCTGCGCCGTGGGTTTTGCCGAAAGTGTGGCCACCGGCGATGAGTGCGACGGTTTCTTCGTCGTTCATGGCCATACGGGCGAAGGTGTCGCGGATGTCGTAAGCGGATTTAAGAGGGTCCGGATTGCCGTCTGGGCCTTCGGGATTCACGTAGATCAGACCCATTTGCACTGCGGCGAGTGGGTTCTCCAAGTCGCGCTCTTGCGAGCTGCCTTCGTAGCGCTTATCGCCTTCTAGCCAAGCGGTTTCGCGGCCCCAGTAAACGTCTTGGTCGGGTTCCCATGTGTCTGGGCGACCGCCGGAAAAGCCGAAGGTTTTGAAGCCCATGGTTTCGAGGCCGACGTTGCCGGCGAGGATCATCAGATCCGCCCACGAAATCTTGCTGCCGTATTTTTGTTTGATCGGCCAGAGCAGGCGGCGGGCCTTGTCGAGGTTGCCGTTGTCCGGCCAGCTGTTTAGCGGGGCGAAGCGCTGTTGTCCGCGGCCACCGCCGCCACGGCCATCGCCAGTGCGGTAAGTTCCGGCGCTGTGCCAAGCCATTCGGATGAATAGCGGGCCGTAGTGACCGAAGTCCGCCGGCCACCAATCTTGGGAATCGGTCATCAGGTCAGCGAGATCGGCTTTTAGCGCATCATAGTCGAGGGACTTGAATTCTCGTGCGTAGTCGAAGTCTCCGCCCATTGGGTCGGACTTATCGGAGTGTTGGGTGAGGAGCTCGATCTTGAGGCGATTCGGCCACCAGTCTTGGATGGTTGTGCCGCCACCGGCCGTGGCGGAGGAATCTGCGAAGGGGCATTTGGATTCGGACATAGTATTTTATTTGGTTTGTGTAGGTAGGTTTTCTTGTGAAATTTTTTTCGTCTTCAGGCGGTATTGCATTTGCGGTCGCTCTGGCAGTCTGGACAGGTGCCCCAGTAGACCACTTCCGCCTCGTCGATTTCGAAGCCAGAGTCGTTGGCGGCTGTGAGACACGGAGTCTTTCCGATAGCGCAATCGACATCGACCGTTCTCCCGCATTTGCGGCAAACGAGATGGTGATGGTTGTCGCCGACTCTGTCCTCGTAGCGTGCGGCTGAACCGGCAGGCTGTATCCTGCGGATGAGACCTTTTTCTGCAAGAAGGCCGACGGTGTTGTAAACGGCCTGACGCGAAATAGTCCCGATTTCCGCGCGCACACCTTCGGCTATTTCATCCGCAGTGGTGTGTGGTCGGAGAGCAACAGCACGCAGCACAGCAAGACGCTGAGCAGTCACAGGTAAGCCGTGTGCGCGGAGAAGATCAGTTGGAAAAGTCACTTCCAAATGATTCGATCATAATTTGGATCTTGTCAAGAACTTGTATTAATCAATAAGTGGGTGGATAGCTCAGGATTATGGTTCGCGAGATGACCATGGTGCGCCTAATGACTCACTGGCTTCAGGGTAAAGTCTTTAATAGTGAGACCTTTATTTGGCTGTTTGATCGTAAACAGCAGGGAGTTCCGCCCTTCTTTCAGATCGATCGTGACGGGTTCGCTGCGTTGCCATTCGCCCATGGTGTAGGGGACTTTCACATCGACCATGGTTCTGCGGTTCAGACGGAGGAGGAAATCGCCATTGAGGGTCACGGTGACGACCTTGGAGGTCAGTTCATACTTTCCGGCCGCAGGGACTTCGACGGTGTAACGGAGAAGCTCGGGGCGCTTGCCAGCCAGATTGTAGTGCGCTTGCACTCCGCCATCGATACTGTGCATGAAGCGGACCTTTTCCGTGCTCTCCGGAGTGCTGCATGCGGCCACCGGGATGGTGATTGTGCCGTTCTCGGCGAAAACCATGGTCTTGTCTTTTTCGGGAATTTCGATTTGGGGAATACCTTCCTCAACCGTAGTTTCGTTGGATTCCGCGAGTTGCTCACCGGTCGGTCCGAGCTCTTCGATTTCGGCATCCTCGACGATCGCCAGTTTTTTGTAGAATGATAGTGCCTTCCAGAACCCGCCGCCAGTTCCGTAGTCCATAGTGTGAACAGACTCCTCGCCGTGGGCGTCTCCGAGCCATTCCGCGCGAAGCATTTTCATATACTCTATAGGAACTTTGCGGGCCTTGGTTTCCAAGACGAAATCCAGACCACTGCGCCCTCTCCAACTATTATAGGCCCAAGGCCCGCCGAGCACTGTGGTCCAGCCGTCCGGAGTCCAGCGCGCCATTGCGGCATGGCCGGTTTGGCGGGCTCCCCGAGTAGGGTTGCCAAACGCGGCTGTGGAAAGCTTTCCGACGAAGGCCCGTGGGCCGCAGATGCCGCCTATAAGGAAGTAGCTCTGCATCGAAGATAGCTTGTGTTCTTCAGCCATGGCATTGCGTGCCTCTGTTGCATTCGACGTATAGGGAACATCCGTTTTCACGATGCCGCAGTAGCGCCATTTGTAATCCGGGTTGACGATATGATCCGGGCGATAGTTGCGCATCATTTTACGCATCCATGCAGCATCCGCAGCCGACCACCGTTCTGGGAATACGAATCGGAACTCAAAGTCGGTCAAACTATCGAACGCAGGATCCAGTTCGCCATCCTTATAGGCTTTTTCATAGCTCAGGTATAGCTCCACCATTTCGTCAGCCGCGTTAAGCTTCACGTTGGCCTCGTCACTATTGGTCTCGGCTTCGGAAATACCGAGTTCTTCGGCAGAGAGGCCGGAGTCTGTCGGTTCTCTCTCAGGATCTTCGAGGGATACGGCAAGCGCCCAGCGCTGGTAAAAGCCTTCGTTGGATCGTTTGCTGGCCTTCTGAATCGCGGTGTAAACTTCCATTGCCTCACCATATTTTCCTTCGTAGGCGCCGCCCATTTCCATGATTTGTTTCATCAGCGACTCGTTGGCAAGGAGGCTGGTGATGATTGCTTCCTGTTCTTGTCCCTGCTGGGCATACTCGGCGAGGCCACGGGGTGTCGCATGCGAGATGAGAGCGCATTTTACCAATTCCGGATGAAGTTTGTCTCTGGCTAAGAATGGATCTGCGTCCGCAAGGATGGCTCTTGCCGCAAGCAAAGCCTTTGTCTGCGCTTCCGCGTAATCGGGGTTCGATGGGGCGTAGCGCCGAGGCCCGTTTTTCAATTTTTGCGGATTCGGCGGGACGGGAACTTCGACAACCGCAGCGTGTGCCGCGATGAAGGCCGCCTTCTTCGTTTCATCAACTTGTGGGTGGGAAGGCTGGATCTCAGTTCTCAGCTTTTCAAGCACCTCGGTGTAAGTTGCGAGCAACTTCTGACCCTGTGCCGTCAGCGGGATTTCCTCCTTTTTACGCGCTTCTGAGAATTGGCACAGTCCGAAGAGGATAGCTGTCACCAGACCTAGGAAATTCTTAGTTTTGTTCATGATTATGTTTTTTGGGTTACGCTAATACTCTCCGAGTTTTTGCAGTTTTCCATGAAATAGGTCATATACGGTCTCGGAGTATGGGGATGGGGCAATGGTGGGGCCATGAAAACGAGGTCCGGTTCAGCGGAAGCGTTCGTCTTTTTCTGGAAGAAAGACCCTGATGAACTCAAGTGTGGGAAGGTCACGATTGCCGTGGCCAACTATCCAATGAGCAACTGGAAGCCAGGCAGCTTCATCCCGGCGGGCGGTCCCGTCAGTGTGTGGGTTGACGAGCAGAAGCTTCCGCCAATCAAAATTGCGACAGCTACCGTGTGACACTGGCTTGCCCGCTGCGCGGGGGTAGGGACCGTCTCTCCATGCGGAGCGGGATCTACTCGATGGGATGTTCCTTGAGCAGGTCTGCTGGTGAGTAGAAGCTGTTTTGGTCTTTGGTGGCTTCGCGGACTTCTTTGACTTTGGCGGGGCTTACCATGGGAGCCTTGTTGCCAAAAGTGTTGCGGACGTAAGTGAGGACGGCGGCGAGTTCTTCGTCGGGGAGGTGTTGGAAGGCGGTCATGGGGACTTGCCCCGGGTATTTTATGCCTTTTACTTCGATGGGACCATGCAGGCCGTGGAGCGTGAGTTTGATCAGGCGCTCTTCACTTCCTTGCACCCATTTGGTCTGGGTGAGAGGTGGGAACATGGCGGCTGGGAGTCCTTCTCCATCGGGCTGATGACAGGTGATGCAGTGACCCTCACGGCTGTAAACTTCGGCTCCTTTTTTGAAGAGAGCGAGGGCTTCGCCTTTGAGCGGGCTGGTGGGCTTGCCTATTTTTTCGTCGGGTTCGATGGCGAGTTCCTGACCTTTGAGGTGTGCCTCGGCGGTTGCTAGGACGGGCTTGATCCAGTCATCGACGGGTTGCTTGGCGGCGGCCTCGAGGACGGGAAGTCCTTGCTCCGGAGATAACCATGAGGCGGCGACAGTTGCCTGCAGGCGGACACGGGCTGAGTCGTCTAAAGCAGCTTGTTCGAGGAGTTGAGACTGTCCGGAAATCCGGTGACCGTTGTAGCGGAGGACATCGACTGCGGCGGCGCGGACCCGCTGATTGTTCGCTTGAAGAAGCTTTTCCAGAAGCGGCTCGCTGACCTGATCGAGACCCCAGGTGACCCAGAGAGCTTCGAGAAGATTGTGCTCGTAGCGGGGTGATTCTTGATCCAGCGAGGCGGTCCATTTTTGGAGGGCGGGAAGCACTTCGGCGGCCTCGCGGCTGCGGAGTTCGCGGCGGGTGCGGTAGCGGCTGCGGTATTCGGGCAGGGTCAGGTTTTCGAAAAGGGTGGCGAGCGGGGCTCCGTGAATTTTGGCTGGCTCGACGAGCGGGCGTCCCGGATAGGTGATGCGATAGATGCGGCCGTGGACGTGATCGCGGAGGGGATCGCGGGCGCTGTGCTGCATGTGGCCGACGAGGACGTTGTGCCAATCGACGAGGTAGAGCGAGCCATCAGGGGCGAATTCCAGATCGACCGGACGGAAGTTCCCGTCGGTTGATTTGAGGAGGTCGTGGCGGTATTTGGCAGCGAATCCGGCACCGTCGTCGGCGATGCGGTGCTGTTTGGTGCCGAGGAAGCCGATGGTGTTATTGAGGAGGGCGTCGCCTTGGACTTCATCGGGGAAATGGCGGCTGGAAACGAATTCCAGCCCGGAAGTGGGGCGGACGCGCTGGCTTTTTTCGACAATGCTTTGCGGATTGGGGCTGAACTGGCCGTATTCGACATTGATGGAGCCGGGAGTCATCCAGAACAGGTCGGGGTCTGAGGTGGCTAGGAAAAAGGGTTGGCCGAAGTCATCGAAGGCGGTGCCCCAGGGATTGGGGATGGAGAGCCGAGCGGTGCGTTCGAGATGATTGCGCTGCGGGCTGTAGCGGAAAAAACCGCCGTTCGAGCTGCGGACCGGACCGTAGGCGGTTTCGACATTGCTGTAAAGGAAGGTGCCTTCGCCCATGTAAATGGCACCGGAGGGATCGGCGCAGAAGGCGCTGATGACGTGGTGGGTGTCGTGATCGTCGAATCCGCTGAGGACGATCTCGCGGACGTCGGCCTTGTCATCGCCATCGGTGTCTTCGAGGAGGATGAGGTGGTTGCCTTGGGCGACGTAGACGCCGTCGTGGGAGATCTCGAATCCGGTAGGAAGGTGAAGATCATCGACGAAGGTGGTCTGCTTGTCGGCTTTGCCGTCGTTGTCGGTATCCTCGAGGATGATGAGTTTGTCGTTGGGCTTGGGGGCGCCGGGTTTGTAGTGCGGGTAGGTCGGCATGGTGGCGACCCAGAGGCGGCCTTGGTTATCGAAGGCGAGCTGGACCGGGTTGGCGAGGTCGGGGAACTCCTTTTCGGAAGCAAAGAGGTCGATTTTGTAGCCAGGAGCGGTGGTGAAGGAGGCGAGAGCTTTTTCGGCGTAAAGATATTCGGTGGCGCCGTTGTTGCCTTTTGGGCGGTAGTTGGTCTCGATCTCGGGAAGGGCTTGGGTCTTCGCATCGGCGGCGGCGAGATCGAAGGGTTTTCCCTGAGCGGCAGCCCAGATGGCCTGGTCGCGGTTGTCGGTCATCTGCTCCAGTTTTTTAAGCTCGGGCGGGTAGTTGACCGGGCCGAAGGGTTTGTGGCGACGACCGTAAACGTGAACTCCATTGGGGATTTTGTAGTATTTTTCCCAGAGCCAGTTTTTTTCAAGCACCGCGCTGCGGACGTCGTGGATTCCGGTATCGTTGCGGTGGTTTCCGAACAGGGTTTCGATCAGAAATTCCTGGAGATGCCCGTAGCCGGTTTGGTTGAGGAGCGCGCCATCGCGGGTGAGCGGTGCTTCGCTTTGTTGGAACCACTTTTGGGAGGCGTTGAAGCAGTTGGCGAATAAGACGTTTTCCTCCGCCGCGACTTTTTCCATCGCGCCGGTGTAGAGCGCGAGGTTGGCGTTGACTTCGCGCCCGTGCTCGGTGCCTTCGTGTTCAAATGCGGTGGGGGAAACGAGGGCCAGCTTGGGCGCGGAGCTTCCGTTGTATGTCTGCGAGAGGGTGTGCTTGATGAAAGCGCGGAGTTCTCCCTCGAAATTTTCCAGCCCGCCGGAGCCTTTGAAGGATTCGTTGTAACCGAAGAAGCCGATGATGATGTCAGGCTTGAGTTGGGTGAGCCATTCATCCGGGGTCGGCATGGAGCCGTTTCCGGTCTGGCCGGAGCCCCAGCGGTCTTTGATATCAGAGAGGGGAGGGTGGAATTTTTCCGCACCAGGGAAAGCCCAAGGGGAAGGCCGGGCGGAATGAGGCCGGAAGCCGGGTGTGTCGCCTTCATCGCACATGTTGCGGATGAAAAGGTTTTTTCCAGGGTGCTGGAGGTGGAGGTTAATCTCGAACGAGCCGAACTGCATCATGCGGGAGCCGAGGCCGTTACCGATCAGGACGATGCGGGAATCTTTTTCCAGATCGAGGGGGGCGGCGTGGGTGGGAGCGATGGCGAGGAAGCCGAGGAAAAGGAGATTCAATACGTTTTTCATACGGTAACCTGGATTGCGGGGATCGATTCTCTTTACATCGTAATTCACTATGACAATTGACCTAGGGAAAAATGCGGGCTGACGAGAAAAGGAGGCGGCGGACAGGAGGCCGATCTGAATCGCTACTGTGGCAGTCCCTGCCGGGAGGAAGCGACCTTCGAGCCGTCCGAAAAATTCCATCGAGTCGCCAAGCGGCGATTGATACTACGAACCCGGAACGACGGTCTTCCTGAATTTTTCGACCCGGCCGTCGTCGAGTTTCATGTCCAGTCCGCCGAGGTCGTCTACCAGGATCCCGATGATGTTCGGCGGGCGCTTCGCAGCAACCATTACAAAAGGTAGGGACGGTCCGGCTCGGCCGTCCCACTTTAAGAATCTGACTGCCCGCTTACACTCAACGGAAGGGAGATCCGGGAACATAAGCTCTGCGATTTTATTACCTTTCTAGGCAGCCGGACCTCCCGCTTCCGAAATGCACCTGAAGAAATCACACTCCTACTGGCGCGGCGTTGGTAAGCGTGCGCCGGTCTCGTCCAGCCAAGCCTCCAACTTTGCCCGAAGCTTCGCTGCCAACTCGGGGAGCACACCCGCAAGGTCGTTTTTTTCGCTGAGATCGGCCTCCAGGTCGTAGAGCTCTAGCGAGTCGTCGTCGTAGCGGAGGATGAGTTTGTATTTTCCATCGCGGATGGCTGAGCCAGGGCGATTCTCCTTATGGAAGGACCAGTGCGGATAGTGGAAAAAGAGCGGCTCACGGGACACTTCTTTTCCTTCGAGGATTGGCTTGAGTGAGGTGCCGTCGAGAGCTTCGTCGTTTTTCAATAAAACTCCGGTCGCGTCGAGGATGGTGGCTGTTAGGTCCATCGAAATCACGGGCGTGGCGTCGGTCACGCCCGTGCGGGATACGCTTGGCCAGCGAATGATCAGCGGGACGCGGATTCCGCCCTCGTAGAGGAAGCCCTTGCCCTTGCGAAGCGGGCGGTTGTCGGTGGCGCCGCTCCAGCCACCGTTGTCGCTGGTGAAAATGAGAAGCGTGTTATCCGCGATGCCGAGTTTTTCGATTTCATCAAGCACACGTCCCACAGCGCGGTCGGTCGCTTCGATCTGGGCTCCATAAATCGCGTTCACAAGCCCCGGGCCTTCTTTTCCTTCGTAACTAGCAATCAGATCCGCCGGGGCCTCGAAGGGCCAGTGCGGATTGTAGGTCCAAAGGTTGACGAACATCGGCTTGTCTTTGTGGTCGCGCATCCAGTCTATCGTCTCGTCCGCCAGTCGTTCGCTGAGGTATTCGCCCTTCTTGCGCGGCTTGAGCGTGGGGATATCGTATGGGTCGAAGTAAGTTGGCGGGCCGCCTTTACCACAGCCGCCAATGTTGACGTCAAATCCCTGGTGGTCGGGATAAAACTGCGGACCGCCAGTCGATGGGTCGTCCTCCTTCACAGCGGAGCCTGAGAGGTGCCACTTGCCGAAGAAGCCTGTGGCGTAGCCTGCCTCCTTGAGTCGCTCGGCCAAGGTCACCTGCTCTAGCGGCAGGATATGCTCGGTCACCGGCGGCTGGATCTTGCGATCCTCTGGCCAGAACATCGGACCGTCTGCCCCGTGCTGTAAAATATTCAACCGGGCCGGTGCTAAGCCGGTGATCAAGGCTGCACGAGTCGGTGAGCAGACTGGTGATGCGGAATATGCGTCGGTGAAGCGCACGCCCTGTTTCGCCAGCTTATCGATGTTCGGGGTGCGGAGCTTGTCGTTGCCCTGGCAGGCCAGATCCATCCAACCCATGTCGTCGGTCATAATCAGAACAATGTTGGGAGGTTTGGCCTCGGCAGCGGGTTCCGCCCGCGAGACATTTACCAGTGACATAAGGCAGCAGCAGGGAATCAAAAATGGTATCATGGCATCGAATTTCGGCGTGGTCAGTCCGTGACCGAAACTTGCTGAAAGAGGCACGTATGGAAAGGAAGTTCATCCCAGAAAGTTCATCCCAGCGGGAGAATGGCGGAGGCAGGGAAGTCGACACCCTTCTAAGAGTCTATATTCTATAGGTCTTCGAGATGTTTTGTTCGTGAAACACACGCCAAACACATGGGATTGTTTTCAAAGTCGATTTTCAGAAGACGTAGGGAGCGGTCTCTTCCGACCATTTTGTCGCTCCCGCAGCGAACACACAAATAGGCGTGTGTTGGATCCCCGGCAAGAATCTCTCTTCCAACCCAGATTGGCCATTTTTTCGCCATTTCAAGAAACGGATGGAATTGGAGGGAATTGGAGGGAATTGGATGGATTTGGGCGGATTTGGAGGTAAGCTTCGGCATGCACATTCCGCTTCCACCGGATTTCCAACCGACCAATGAGATGCTGACTCTGATCGCCACCATTGATGAGTTCAAGGGCGAGTGGCGTGGGCTTGGAGACATCGGGCCAGAAACCCTGCGCTCTCTTCGGCGCATCGCAACCATCGAAAGTGCCGGGTCATCCACTCGAATCGAGGGCGCGAAGCTCAGCGATGGCGAGGTCGAGAAACTCGTCGGCAACTTGGGCAAGGAATCGTTTCAGTCTCGCGACGAACAGGAAGTCGCGGGCTACGCCTATGTGATGGAGTCGATCCAGACCGTATGGCCGGATCTCCGTATCGCCGAGAGCATCCTTCTTCAACTGCATCGCGACCTGCTTCGCTATAGCAACAAGGACGAACGACATCGAGGCCAGTGGAAGAACCTCGACAACCATGTGGCGGCCTTCGATGCGGATGGGAAGCAAGTCGGCATCGTATTCGAAACAGCGACTCCATTCGAGACACCCATGCTGACGGAAAAGCTCCTGAGCTGGCACGCGAAGGAAGAAGCTGACCCCATCCTGCATCCTTTGCTTCGGATCGCCGTGTTCAACGTCGTGTTCCTCGCCATCCACCCGTTCCAGGATGGAAACGGCAGGCTCTCACGCGTGTTGACCAACCTGATGCTACTCCGGGCGGGTTACTCCTACGTATCCTACACCTCTCTTGAAAGCGTCATCGAGCACAACAAGGAAGCCTACTACCTTGCTCTTCGTCGCACCCAGACATCGTTTCAGAAGGAAGCCGACTGGGAGCCGTGGATTCTTTTCTTCCTGCGTGCCTTGAAATCCCAGATCGTACGCCTGCGTGATCGCCTTGAAGCTCCATCGGAATTGCCAAAAGGAAATGTCATCCCGGATGATCTCTCGCCCTTGGCGGCACGATTGCTGTTTTTGCTCAATGAACGCGAAACGCTTTCGGTCAGTGCCGCCGCCGAGGCACTCGAAGCAAACCGCCATACACTCAAAGACAAATTCACCGAACTGATCGAAAACGGCTACGCCGAACTGCGCGGCAAGGGACGCGGCGCTCATTATCGTCCATTTAAGAAATAGCGTTTCGATGCAGAGCGACTCGGCCACGATTGAAAGACTCGTGGGGGGGGCGGGGATACGGATCCGCGAAATCGAAAGCCCGGAGGCCGGTGCCGGAGCGGACGATGGTGGTGGCCAGAACGGCACCGGGGCTTCAGCTGGGAAAAACGCCCGCCTGCTTGATTCCCTTGATCGGCTTGCCAATGCCAATGCCAATGAGCTGGCCGCCGCTTTTTCGCGGGGAAATAACCCCGATGCCCCGGTGGGACGCTTGAGAAGAGACGTGCGTTATGACCGCAAAGGCCTTCATTGATACTGACGTTCTGCTCTACGCTGGATCCCAATATCCCGGCGATCAGGAGAAGCGCGTGATGGCTCTGGAACTGCTTGGGCGATCAGATCTCGAACTCGGCTGCGCCACCCACTATCCGACAAGTCCATTTGGCAGATTCCGGTCTCATTCGTTCCGGGATGGACGGGAGGGAAAATTCCTCCCAGCATTCACCCGCACCTATGCCACCGAACTTTTCCTCCACCGCCAATGAAATCTGGGCCGTCGCCGACCTTCTCCGGGGCGACTTCAAGCAGTCCCAATACGGCCGTGTGATCCTGCCCTTCGCCTTGCTCCGCCGCCTGGAGTGCGTGCTCGCTCCCACCAAGGACGCGGTGATCGCGAAACTGCCTGCGGTGGCCGCGATGCCCGTGGAAGCCCAGGAAAAGCTCCTCCTGCGCGAGTCGAAGCAGCATTTCTACAACACCTCGCGGATGGATCTCTCCTCTCTCGGATCCAGCGACACCGCAGCGAACCTTGAAAGATACGTCCAATCGTTCTCCGCCGACGCCCGCGAGATTTTCGAGCATTTCAAGTTCACCGAGTTCGTCCGCCTGCTCGACGACGCGAACCTGCTCTATCTCGTCGTCCAACGCTTTGCCGCGTGGGATCTTTCGCCCAAAGCCATCGACAACTATCACATGGGCCTCGCCTTCGAGGAGTTGATCCGGAAATTCGCGGAATCCTCCAACGAAACCGCCGGGGAACACTTCACGCCCCGCGACATCGTGCGCCTGACCACAGCGCTGGTCTTCATCGAGGACGATGCATTGCTCACGCAGGCGGGCATCGTGCGCTCGATCTACGACCCCACCGGCGGCACCGGCGGGATGATCTCCAGCGGCATGGAATACGTCCATGAGCTGAACTCCAAAGCCCGCCTCGCTCCCTTCGGCCAGGAGCTGAACCCGGAGTCCTACGCCATCTGCAAGGCGGACATGCTCATCAAGGGGCTGGACGTTTCCAAGATCCGCCTCGGCAACACCCTCTCCGACGACCAGCTCGCCGGCATGTTCTTCGACTACATGCTCAGCAATCCGCCCTTCGGAGTGGATTGGAAGAAGATCCAGAAGATCATCAACGACGAGTATTCGCAGAAAGGCTACGCCGGGCGCTTCGGTCCCGGCCTGCCTCGCGTGTCGGACGGCTCGCTGTTGTTCCTGCTCCATCTCGTTTCCAAGATGCGGCCTCTCCAGAAGGGCAAGGATGGCACCATGGAGGGCGGCTCGCGCATAGGCATCATCCTCAATGGCTCGCCGCTCTTCACCGGCGGCGCGGGTTCCGGAGAGTCGGAAATCCGCCGCTACGTTCTCGAAAATGATCTCGTGGAAGCCATCGTCGCCCTGCCCACGGACATGTTCTACAACACCGGCATCGCCACCTACATCTGGATCCTTTCCAACAACAAGCCCGCCCACCGCAAGGGCACCGTCCAGCTCATCCACGCCGCCGATTGCAGCGAGAAGATGCGGAAAAGCCTCGGCTCCAAGCGCAAGCAACTCTCCGAAGAGCACATCACCGGCATCACCCGTATCTTTGCCTCCGCCATCGCGCACGAACCCAGCTCCGGCGATCTACCGCTCCGCTCCAAGCTATTCCCCACCACTGCCTTCGGCTACCGCCGCATCACCGTGGAGCGCCCGCTCCAGCTCCGCTTCGAGCCGCAGAACCCGGAAAAACGCGCTGCCCTCACTGCGGACAAGGGCTGGGAAAAAATCAATCCCGACGAGCAAGGTATCCTCCTCGAAGCGCTCGATACCCTCAAGAAATCCTACCTCTCCCGCACCGCGTTCCTAAAAGATCTCAAGGCCGTTCTCAAACCCACCACCGTCACACTCTCCACTTCCGCCTCCAAGCTCCTCATCAAGCACCTCGGCGAGCACGATGACGACGCGGAAATCTGCAAGGACGCCAAGGGCAACACCGAGGCGAACTCCGACCTCCGCGACAACGAGAACGTCCCGCTCGGCGAGGACATCCGCAGCTACTTCGCCCGCGAGGTCACACCGCATGTCCCGCTCGCCTGGATCGATGAATCCAAGCGCGATGACAAGGACGGCGAAATCGGCATCATCGGCTATGAAATCCCTTTCAATCGCCACTTCTACACCTACACCCCGCCGCGCGCGCTCGAAGCCATCGACCACGAACTCGCGGAAGTCACCGGCGAAATCCAAGCCCTGCTCGTTGAGGTGAGCGGAGCATGAGCGAGCGTGGGCAGTTCCGGCCGCATTCGTCCAAATGCACCACCTATCGCCGCCTAAAACCCATCTTGCAACTCTCCCCGCCCCGCCCTATCCTCATGACTAGTGAAAGCCACCCGCCAACAGGAAACTCCCATCCGCCCGCTCATCAGCGAGGAACGGATGAAGGAGATCTTGTCCGCGCGGCGCTCGATCACCTCCGAGGAAGCCTATCGGGAGATCGAGAAACATCTGGGTCGCCTCCTCTTGCCCGGCAGGAAGCCCGTATCCTTCAATGGGCAGACGGTTTGGGTCTCCTGCTGAATCCTGCCGGCCTTCCGACAAAAGTCGTTCGAGGTGGTCAGGAACACGAGTTGTTTCACGAAGAAGTAAGCGATCGGTATTTCAAAGTCACCCGCAACGGGGTCTTCGGCCTCAGCCCTGGCATCGAGCTGGCTCTCGTTTCCTCCGCGCAGGATGCCCGCCGCTTCCACCTCTGGGAAGCCTCGCCCATCGAATATCTGGAACGCCTTCACCTCCAGAACCTCCTCGTCCCCGGCCTCAACCGCTTGGAAGGCATCATCCATCAGGCAAACGGCGAACTCGCCATCGTCACCTCCCAGCCACGCTTCGAGATCATCCCGGTGAGCGTGGCCGAAATCGACGCCTGGTTCGCCTCCCGCGATTTCCAGAAAATCACCGACAGCGCCTACTACCGCCGCGAGGACAACCTCGGGGTCTTCGATGCCCACGATAAGAACCTCGTCCGCGCCGGAGCCGACCTCATCCCCTTCGACGTGATTCCCTGCCACCCCGCCGGAGGATTCCTCGCCTTCATCGAGGAAACCCTCGCCGCCGGCCACAGCCTCCGCGCCGTGCGCACCGTCACCACCCATACCAAATGAGCAACCTTCCCTCCGGCCATAGCCTTTTTTCCCCAACGGGGATCAGTCCCAGAGCCCAGGGTTGCGAGGAACGAGCTACCCTGGGTAGGGTATGGCTAACATCCCAACCCCAACGGGGTTGTGTCTCTTCAACTCATAACGCACCGCCATGCCCCAATCCCATTCCTCCGTTTACCTCCATCTCGTCTTCTCAACCAAAGAACGCCGTCCATTCCTCCGCGATCCATCGCTGCGCGAAGCCACCCATGCTTGGCTTGGTGCCGCCTCCCGCGAGCTTGGATGCCCGCCTGTGCGGGTTGGAGGCATTGAAGATCACGTTCACATTCTCGCACGACACAGCCGGACGATTTCCCAAGCGGATTGGGTCAAAGAAATCAAACGTACCTCTTCGATCTGGATTAAAGAGCAATCCGCAGATCTCCGTGAGTTCACGTGGCAGGCGGGATACGGCGTATTTTCAGTTAGTGCCTCCAACCTCGACACGGTGCGTGATTACGTCGCGGGGCAAGAGGAACATCACAAGCAACGGAGTTTTCAGGATGAATTCCGAGTCATGCTACAGAAACACGGCGAGGAATGGGATGAACGTTACGTCTGGGAATGATTCTCATGGTAGCTTGGATACGCTTCCCCAACGGGGATCTGCCTCACAGCCCGGGGTTGGGATGAGGCACGAATTCCTACCTTGGGGAGATCACCGGAAATTGATCCAACCCCAACGGGGTTGTGGCCATGTTCCGTGCCGACCTGCCGCGACACAACCCCGTTGGGGTTGGATGCATCACCGCGGTATTCCCAGGGTAGTGCGGCGTTCCGCCGTCCAACCCTGGGCTTTGGGACAAATCCCCGTTGGGGAATTCGCTGGAACCAACCCTTTCCAGGTTAGGCCGGATACGGCCAACCCTTTCCAGGGTAGGCCGGATACGCCCAACCCTTTCCAGGGTAGGCCGGATACGCCCAACCCTTTCCAGGGTAGGCCGGATACGGCCAACCCTTTCCAGGGTAGGCCGGATACGCCCAACCCTTCGCTTTGGGACGGAATCCCGTTGGGATACATATGCTTGCTTCCCCAACGGGGATCTGCCTCACAGCCCGGGGTTGCGAGGAACGAGCTACCCCGGGGAGATCACCGGAAATTGATCCAACCCCAACGGGGTTGTGGCCGTGTTTCTTGGCGGTCTGCCGCGACACAACCCCGTTGGGGTTGGATGCATCACCGCGGCATTCCCAGGGTAGGCCGACGTTCCGCCGTCCAACCCTGGGCTTTGGGACAAATCCCCGTTGGGGAATTCGCTGGAACCACCCCGGCCCTCATCGCCGAATACCAAACCCAGCTCCCCGGCAAGCAACTGCTCCAGCGGAAACTTCACGAATTCTACCAACTCCAGCAACCCGCCGAAGGAGGTGACGCATGAGCGCCTACCGACCCTATCCGAAATACAAGGACTCCGGCGTGGAGTGGCTCGGCGAGGTGCCAGAGAAGTGGGATGTTTCGCGAATCAAAAATGTCGCGACGATCAACGCCTCAAAATCCGAAGTTTCCCATCTCGATCCGGAAACCGAAATTTCGTTCCTGCCCATGGAAGCCGTTGGCGACGATGGATCGCTGGACACTTCAAACTCCCGCCAACTTGGCGACGTTTTAACGGGCTACACCTATGTCCGGGAAAACGATGTGCTGGTCGCAAAGATCACTCCCTGTTTCGAAAATGGAAAAGGCTGTATCGCGCGAGGTCTGAATAACGGGATCGGGTTTGCGACCACCGAGGTAGTTCCAATTCGGCCCAACAGGCTCTCCAATCCTGAATTCCTGTATTATCTGCTTCACGGTCTTCCGTTTCGGAAAGTTGCAGAAGGAAGTATGTATGGTGCCGGCGGTCAAAAACGTGTTTCAGATACCTTCGTCGCCGGTTATTCGTTTGCCCTCCCACCCCTTCCCGAGCAACGCCAGATCGCATCCTTCCTCGACCGTGAGTGTGGCAAGCTGGATGCCTTGCAGGCGAAGCAGGAGCGGCTGATCGAGTTGCTCAAGGAAAAGCGCCAGGCCCTCATCAGCCACGCCGTCACCCGAGGCCTCGACCCCACCGCCAAGCTCAAACCCTCCGGCATCGAATGGCTCGGGGATGTGCCGATGCATTGGCGGGTTGGAAAATGCGGGTTCTACCTCACAATTCTATCTGGTTTTGCATTTCCTTCGAACGGGTTCACACAAGACGAATCAGGAACAAAGCTTTTGAGAGGAATCAATGTCGGAGTTTCGAGGATCAAATGGGACGATACCGTCTATTGGCAACGGACTGAAAATGATGGCCTCGGTTGTTACGAAATGAAAGCTGGAGACTTGGTGGTCGGAATGGATCGACCTTGGATCAGCGGCGGCGTGCGGGTGGCAAAGATCACGGAAAACGACCTTCCGTGTTTACTGCTCCAGCGAGTCACATCACTCAAAACGAATTCATCGCTATTGACCGATTACCTTTACCGTTTTCTCTCATCTGAAATGTTCGTCGCCTATTTCACGCCCGACACTACCGGAGTGAGCGTGCCGCATCTCAGCCCGGATCAAATTTGTGATTTCGTAATCCCCCTCCCACCCCTCGCCGAGCAACGCGCCATCGTCGCGCACTTGGACGAGAAGTGCGGGAAGATCGACCAATTGAAGGCGAAGGCGGAGCGGGCCATAGTCTTGCTCAAGGAGCGCCGCAGCGCCCTCATCTCCGCCGCCGTCACCGGGAAGATCGATGTGAGGAAATCCTGAAAAGCCATGATCTCCGATACACTCACTCCCGCAGCGCAAACGTCTTACAAGCGCCTAGCAGGAATTATTTCCGTAGCGAAAGCCAGTGCAGAAGCCCATGCAAAGGCCACTCACGAACGCTTCAACATTTTCTCAATCCTGCTCAAAGAGACGGATGAAGTCCGCCTGCACACCCGTTTCATTCACTGCCTTCTGGATCCCAACGGAACTCACGACTGCGGATCTCTGTTCCTCGATTTATTTTTCCAAACTCTCACAACGGAGGGGGTTTTGGATAAGAACGGCAACGCGCTGTTGAATGAGAGTGATCAGAAGCCTGTTGATTTCAAACACCTGTCTCATGGGCGGCAATGGACTGTTCACAAGGAGGCGTCACGAAGTCCCCACGGCCAGATCGACTTATTGTTGGAAAGCTCGGGATTCTTCGGGATCGCCATCGAAAACAAGATCCATGCCGGGGAGCAAGCCGCCCAGCTTTCCGGCTACGGCAACTATCTCCGCAGTCGATATGAGGAGAACTTCTTCCACCTGATTTACCTGACCCTCGACGGCAAACCGGGAACCACCGCCGGCGACCACCAGTATCTGCGGATTTCCTACGAGCGCCACGTTCTGCATTGGCTGGAGGCATGCCTCCGAGAAACTTACAGCATTGTTCCCATCAACCAGACGCTCATCCAATACCGGGCTGTCGTGCGCAAACTCACCCACCAAACCCTCGAAAACGAATTTATGAAACCCGTCCATGACTTCATCCGGGGGAATCCCGAGATCCTCTGTCACAGTAAACTCATCATTCAGGCTGTTGACCAAGTGCGTGCGGAGGTTCTCGAAAAATTTGGTGATGGAATCATTAGGGCGGTCATGGAATTTGTCAGTGAGGCGAAGATCGGCTCGAAACATGGGAAATTTGGCTTAGGCGATCAACGTGCAGTCTGGATCACCCCGGCTTCCACCAGCATTTTGCGAGTCTTACATTTCAATATCTGGATTGAAATCGCTGGCGAGCGACTGCTTATCGGCATGAAAGTTCCGCAGGGGTTGCACAGATTGCCTCCAGACATCCAGCGCGTGCTGAACGAGATGTGTAGCTTCATGAACAATGACCCGGATCATTCGGAATCCCGAGAGTTCGATTCTAGTAATAGAGCCTGGCCAACAGGATGGGATAAACACATCTATCCATTGAATGATGATCTGATCGCGGATTGGCTGCGGATGGGAACGAAATCCGCAGTCGCCGAAGTCAGCAAGGCGGTTCGGAGTCACATCGATTTGCTCGAACGCGCCTATACGGCGGCATGTGGACAGGGAACGGAATCCGCGTCCTAGAGTAATTAGTCTATCTATCTGTCTAACATGAACGCCACTCCATCTCTAGTCCCATGACCGCGATACCGAAAACCATTCAAATCTACCTTCCCGGCGGAGATCCCCAAGGCATCCGCGTGGCGGAGATCACCACCCGCATCGTGCAAGTGATCGAAGTCCCGCGCAGCCTGTTGCAGGATTTTCTCAAAATGCCGGAGAGCGATCAAGTGGCGCTATATTTCCTCTTCGGCGAGTCGCCTGACGGCGGGGAGCAGAAGGTTTACATCGGCCAGACCGGATCGTTGCGCGCCCGCCTGACATCACACAACAAGGAGAAGGAATTCTGGCAGCGGGTGCTGGTGTTGGTTTCACGCACCCACAGCCTCACCCAGACGCACGCGCTGTTTTTGGAGTGGCATTGCCTCCAAGCCGCCCGAAAGGCCGGTCGCTACGCCGATGAGAATGGCAACGCGGGCAGCAAGCCGCATACGCCCGCACCCTTGGAAGCCGACTGCCTGGAAGTCTTCGATACGGGTCGCACACTGCTTGCCACACTTGGCTACCCGGTCTTCGATCCGGTGGCCAAGGTCGGGGAAGCCAAAACGGACGAGATATTTGTCTGCACGGGTTCAGGAGCGGACGGACGTGGCATTTACACTCAAGAGGGATTCGTTGTCTTGAAGGGATCAAAAGCGCGTATCCAAAACGTGCCTTCGCTTGCCGGAACGCCGATGGAGACATTCCGAAAGAAACTTTTTGAAACCGGGATCTTGGTGATCGACGGCGAAACCGCAGTCATGACGAAAGACCACCTTTTCAAATCACCGAGCTACGCCGCCATCGCGCTCATGGCCAGAAACGCAAATGGCTGGACCGATTGGAAAACCGCAGACGGTAGGACGCTCGATGCCGTGAAACGCCAATCATCCGCTGAATCAACAACCTTACCGCTATGAGCCTATACCTTATTATTGCCGATAAGTTGGAACTCGGTTCAGTAGTTTAACGGGCGAGCACGGTCTACACTGGTGAAAGTATTTGAAAAATTTCCTTTACTGGATACGTTAAGAAGAATCTAAAGAAGCCAGCCGACGCAATGCAGGTCCGATACAGGAACAACAAACTCGAAAAACTGGCCACCAAGGAGAAAGAGCGACAAAAGAAGCTCGGGCTTATTGGGGCCA
>Ga0209390_10002223_pt1 | contig 34738 bp, 32 predicted proteins | sample BON01_FD_187212 | JGI IMG/M metagenome (GOLD analysis project Ga0209390, IMG submission 187212) | Freshwater microbial communities from Lake Bonney liftoff mats and glacier meltwater in Antarctica - BON-01 (SPAdes) (version 2) | ecosystem: Environmental > Aquatic > Freshwater > Ice > Glacier...
CTGACGAGTTGGGCTTTTTGCTCGTCCTCGACGTGCGGGGTGCTCCCGCGCTGGGCCTTGCCGTCGATGGCGACGAGCGGGTCGGCCTGGCGGGACGAACGACCCAGCATCCGGTCCTCCCACTGGAGAAGGACCTTTTCAAGGGCCTCGGCATCAACCTGGGCGAGGACCCGTTGGAAGGTGGTTTCTTTGGGGAAATCATAACGCCCGTCGCGTTTACGATAACTTCCCAAGGCGCGGAGTTGGCGCTGGGTGAGCCCGGCGGCGAAGGCGGCGAGGTCCCGCTGTCCGCGCACCACGCCCGCGAGGGTGGCCATGACCATGATGGCCAGGAGGCAGGGCAGCGGGTAGTCGCGGCCCTTGCGTTTGCGCCATTCGGGCACCTCGTGGCAGAGTTCGCGCAGGTCGCGCAGTTCGACGACGGTGGCCTCGCAGCGGGGAATGACGGCGTCCTCGACAGGTTGGAGGGCGGCGGGCAAGGAGTCGGCCTTGAGCCAGAGGAGGGCTTGCGGATGGAGCGCGCGCACCCAGAGTTGTTTGGGCCGCCCGTGTTCGGCGTAGTAGTCCTGGCGGCAGCGTTCGTAGCCCTTTGTCTGGCCTAATAATGTCCAGCCCTGGGCCTTGTAGGAGGTGCCGCGGAACAGCTGGCTGTCGACGAAACTCTCCACCGCGAGGATGGGATGGCCGTAGTTTTGCTGCCAATCCTCGCTAAGGCGCGCGCATCCGAGAGCGAGGGTCCGGCTGGCGAGATTCGGGCAATCCACGCCGGGCAGGATGAGAAAACGCGCGTTGTTGGCGATCAGGGCGAGGCGGCGACGGCGTTGGGTGTCGCTCCAGCCGAGCCATTGCTCGCGGTCCTTGAGATGGCGGGCCGCCGCGCTCCAGCTCAGGAGAGCGAGCCATTGCCCGTCCACCTCGGCCACGTAGCGGAGCTGTTCGCCCACCATCACGTCGCTTCTGAGGTAATGATATTGTTCCATGAGCTCGCGGTAGCGGGTGCGATCCTCCTCGTCCGGGCCGAGGAGACGCACCACGACACGTTCAAGAAGCTGTTGTTCGGTCAAACCGGGAATTTGGAAAGAAATCTTGGGCATGCCTCCGAATGAACCGGCGGAAGCCGAATGTCCAGAATTTTCGACCTAAGCAACTCACTCCAAGTTTTTTGTGTCTGTGCAAAAATCCGCCGTGACTCCGGCTTTTTCCCGGCAAACCACTCGGGCGCCTTGTCCATCTGATCGAAAGGCAGGTTGTGATCAACTTCATCGCCTCATCGTTTGTCGGTAGTCGCTTGAAAAGACTCCATTTCCTGCAACATCTTCTCGATGGCCGCATCCATCGATTTATAACCCGCGACGTCCTCGGGCATCGTGCGGATCTTCTCCGCCGTGAAACGCCACACCTCCGCATCGGCTGCCAGATCCTTCAAGGGACACACTTCGATCCGGATTCCCATCAGGACTCCCCCGGGAATGCCCGTGAAGAGCTGGTGCTCCACTCTTAAGAACAACTCCTCAAGCGTCACCGACTCATCGAGCCGACGGCGGCCCACCGCCGGGTGATAATCCAAATCGGCAGTCCGGGTGAAACTCCAGTTCTCACGACAGTAGGATTTTCCCGGCGAGACCTTTTCGAGAAAGCGATTGATCATCACCCCAATTTGCGGGTTGAGCCGGGGAACCAAGCCATGAACGTCATCCAACGTGTTTCCCACCGCTCCCGCAGGATCCCACGACGAGGGACAACACACCGCCGCTGCCGCCACCTTCTTCGACTCACGGTCCATCACCAATAAGTCCGCCTCCCAAACCCGCGCCAAGGACTCCAGATCCTTCACCCCGTCGGCAGGTTCTTCGACGTGCCCCAGCGCCTGCGCGACCTTCCAAACCTCATCAACAAGCCCCTCGCTCCCGGGCATCAAGGCCACATACCGCTCCGGATGCTCATCCAAACTCCGGCGCTTTGCCCGAAGCAACCCGCCCGATTCATCCTGCCTCGCGAAAAACACCTCGGCATGGCCTTGGCGCATCCGGAAAGCCCACTCGAATTCACCAGGCGAAAAAAGCTTTTTCCAAAATGGTCCGGTCACGGACTCACTTGAAGATGAAGCGCGCGGGCTGTCAATGAGATGGCGCCTTGCCTCGACATTATTATCCCTCATTTGCCTGCTTTCCCGCCCCGTCCTTTGTGTGAGTCGTGTTCCCGTGAAGCGGACTCCTTGCCACCCAACCCCGCGCGTTCTTTACTTTAAAGACAGTCCCTCAGGCCATCAATGAGGCTGATTCCCCCGACACCCGTCCTTCTGAAACGTGGGAAGGATTCCGTGTGAAAACAGGGCGCTCACCGTGCGGACTCAGCCAGACCTCACAAGGACAATTGCGGAGAAGCATCGTTGCCGTCCGTCCGAGATAATCCTCGCTGGCGCTCCGCTCGCCCTTGCCCACGGCGATGAGAAGGTCATAACCGCCCGCGATCACCTCGCTGATGAGGGAGTCCGAGGTTCTCCCCTCAAGGAGCTTGATTTGCAAATCGATCCCACCACCCCCGACAAGGTCGGCGATGGTGATGAGGCGATCAAACACCAGTTTTCGAAAGGAATCACGAACACTCTCAATATCCTGCACCGCAAGGCTTTGCGCCCAGCTGAAATTCTGGACGACATCGACAATGGTCAGCGTCGCTCCCTTTTGTTTGGCCACTTCAACCGCCGCCTCGACAATCCTCTGATCGCTGAGCCGGGTGTCCGTGGCAACGAGAATCTTTTTGAAAGTGTTCATCTAAATTCGGTAGGGGTTGGCGGCCTCGGGTTGGTAATCGACCTTCGCGATCACAAATCTTCGGACTCCCGAAGGCACGGGCCACTCGAACTCATCTCCGATTTGATAGCCCAACATTCCCGCTCCAATCGGAGAAAGAACGGAAATACGATTGGTTTTGGAATCGGCCTGATCAGGGTAGACCAGCCGGTATTGCAGCCGTTCAGAGCTCTCCTGGTCGATGATCGAGACCAGCGATCCCATAGTCACGAAATTGCGGGGAATCGCCTCGGATACGACGACTTTTGCCCTCTCCAACTCTGCGGTCAGTGAGTTCAGGTTCTCTTCTCTTCGGCCATTTCGTCTGATCTCCTCGATCATGGCCTCCAGGCGGCGCTTGTCTCTTTCGGTAATTTGAATGGGGTTTGATTGTATCTGGGTCATTGGATTGCCTTTTTTTTTTACGCTTGGAGAATAACGCGGGTCGGCGACATTGGCTAAGACTTAGAAACGATCTGATCGTTAGCTTTTTCCTAATTATTACTTCCCTGATGGATTTTCTAAATTATCACCATTTACGCTACTTTTGGGCGGTCGCCAAAACAGGAAGTGTGCGCCTTGCAGCCGAGGACCTGGGGGTCTCACAACCTTCAATCAGCGCCCAGCTCCGGCTCTTGGAAGACTCGCTCGGTGAGCCGCTTTTTCACCGTGCCGGAAGAGGCATGGTTCTTACAGAGTCTGGCCAGTTGGCCCTAACCTACGCCGACGAAATCTTTTCAGCGGGACGCGAGTTAATCAGCGCCATCGGCCAGGGCTCTGACAGCAGGGCACTTCGACTCAATGTCGGAATGACCGATTCCCTTTCCAAGTTGATCGCTTTCGAGATCTTGAAGCCCGCCTTTCACTTTTCCCGTCCCACCCAGATTGTTTCCCGGCAGGGCGAACTCGCCGTTCTCATGAATCAGCTGCAGGCCCATCGGCTCGATGTCGTCCTGGCTGACGAACCCGCGACCACGACAGTCAAGACAAAAACCTACAACCATCGGCTTGGGCGTTCCGGGGTGACATTCTGCGCGGTGCCCAAACTCGCAGCCAAGCTGCGACATAACTTTCCGCAATCGCTCCATGGCGCACCGGCTGTCCTTCCGAGTGACAATATGGGGATGCGGTGGGCCCTCGAGGCCTGGTTCGACAGGCAGGGGGTGCGACCACAATTGGTAGGTGAGTTCGAGGACGGCACTCTCATGGAGGTAGCCGCCGCCAATGGACTCGGTTTCACGACCGTGCATACCGTCGTTGATCAGGAGGCATTGAAACATTACGGACTCAAAGTCATCGCAAAAGAAGAAGAATGTGGAAGCGACTTTTACGCGATCACGGGAGAGAGACTCGTTAAACACCCCCTCGCCAAGGAGATCACGCACAATGCCTTCTCGCGGATTTTCGCGACCACCGCATTTGGAAAGAAAGGAGATTGAGATTTTCGGAAGCAGGGTGAACGGCCCTCAACCAACCTCGTTCTTTTGCAGGCCCCAGACACAGCGGCCCGATGATCATTTTCCCTGACCACGCCCCTTGCCCTTGTCGCCGCCCTTGGCCTCTGTTTCCTCTCCAGTGGTCGCAGGGTGTTCTTTGTTTTTTTGTGGTCGTCGTGGCGGTGTATCCTTTCGGTGTCACCGTGACTTTTCGTCCGAACTCCTTGTGATGTTCGGCGAGTTCGGGAACGATGTTTCTCTGCTCCTCGGGAAGAGGCCCCCGCATCTGCGGAGCAGCTCCCGATGACATCCTTCAGCTACCCATACCAACCCCAAGATCATGTTTGTCAATTCTCTCATGACAAAAATCAGGTTAGTGGAATCTTCTTGTTCGTAAATATGCGGATATTCGCATATTTCATTTCACCACTCTCCAGCCATGTCCGCTCCCAAACGCTCCCAATCCGCCGCCCAGAAAAAAGCTCCGCTAAAAATGACTCCGGCGGCTCTCGACAAACTCGCTGCCGTTTTCCGGGTCCTCGGAGACGGAGGCCGCTTGAAACTCCTTCAGGAACTCAAGGAAAGAGAGAAAACCGTCAGTGAACTGGTCACTCTCAGTGGCATGGGTCAAACGGTCGTTTCCAAGCATCTCAAGCTCATGCACCAGGCCAGACTCCTTTCCCGTCAGAAGGAAGGCGTTCGCGTCATCTACGCCGTCTCCGACCCCGTCGTTTTCCAACTTTGCGAACTCGTCTGCGGTAAGCTCAACCGCGAAAAGGAAGAAATGCAGGGAATAGAATACATGATCTAGAGGACTTTGCGAGCGCATGAAACCGCCTGGGAGTCGCCAAATCTCACCTTTTTGATGAAATCGGTAGGACAACTGCCCCGGACCGCTCCCGTTCATGCATTTCATCGATTTCAGGCTGGATTCATGGCACGTTGGATGCTTTGCTCCCCTTGACCATGAAAAAAACGACCTCATCCCTACTTCTCTTTGCCTCTTCAGTCTCCCTCGCCCAGGCGGTGGTCCTCGCGAGATGGACTCCGGTTTCTGTTGGGAGCGATGCGGTCGTGGGGGCATCCTACGACGAAGCTGCTGATACGCCCCCAGCGGACGAATTCGCGCCCAATCTGACAGTCTCCAGCCTCGATCGCATCGGGGCAGCGGAGGTTGGCACCAATGCCGGGGCTGTTTGGTCCGGGGCTGCAACGAACGGAGCCACTGGTATCAGCTTAGCGGATTACACGACATTCACCATTACTCCCGATTCCGGTTTTACCGCCAGCTACACGTCTGTTTCTTATTCCTATCAGACCTATGGATTTCAAGCGACCGATGGATATCTCCTTTACTTGAGGAGTAGCGTCGATGGTTTCGCTGCGGACTTGGCGACAGGCTCTGTTGATCCTGGTCCAGGCGCAGGAACGGCTGTTTTTGATGCCTCCTCCCTCTCAGGCATTGCCGATCCCGTCGAGTTTCGCATCTATGCCTCGGCTCCGAATGCCCCCGCCGGAAGTCGCTGGTTCGATCTCCAGGGAAGCAATACCGCGACTGATGTTGGCTTGATTGTCGATGGCGCTGTCTCGCCGATTCCAGAGCCCTCCACCGGTCTTCTGTCCGGACTCGTTTGTCTCGCTTTGGCTTTCCGTCGCCGTCGCGGATAGTTCCCGGTTTTCCGTGTTCAGGGTCGTGAGGCCCTGAACACGATTCCGTTTTCCAGCTGACGGAAAAAAAGAGTTGGCTCGCCTGAGTAAGGCGAATCACTTCTTTTTGTCCCAGCTCCGGTGCTTCCCTTCGAAGCCATCAAACTTTTTTCCCAAAGAGCGACGCGAGTCTCAGATCGCATGGTAGATTTGCGCATCCGGTCGACAAAACGAGCCGCTGCTGAAAGGGAAGACGGACCACGGCCCAAGAAGGTCAAATCGATATTTTCGCCATGCCCACACCCTTCATCATTTCGGCGGTCCTGCTTTTCAGCGTGTGCTTCTCACTTCCGCTCAGCGCTGATGAGATCCTCTTGGGAGGCCCTCAAATCTCCGAGTTCGTTGCCAAGAACGACTCTGGAATCGAAGACGAAGACGGAGACCATCCGGACTGGATTGAAGTTTTCAACGCGAGCGAGACCGAACTCAATCTGCAAGGTTGGCATCTCACCGACAATCCCGCAAATCCCACCAAATGGACCTTTCCTGATCTCGTTCTCGCGGCCCAAGAATACCGCGTCATCTTTGCTTCGGGCAAGGATCGGATTACTCCGGGTGAACCGCTGCACACGAATTTTTCTCTCGCCGCTTCCGGGGAATACCTCGCCTTGGTCCAGCCGGATGGTCTCACCATCGCGATGGAATTCTCTCCGGAGTTCCCCCCTTTGCCAGCCGATGTTTCCTACGGACTGCAAGGTCAGGATCAACGGGCGGGATTTTTCACCACCCCGACCCCAGGCGCGGAAAACACCACGGCGATTGGGCTTGTTCTCCGGGCTCCGGTTTTTTCAGAAGAAAGCCAGCTCCTGACCTCACGCCCGAGTCTGGTCATCAGCCTCGCGCCCGGGGCCCCTGTCGGGGCCGAGATTCGCTACACCACCGATGGCACGAATCCCAATGCCAGTTCCCCGCTTTGGGGTGGATCTCTACGGCTGCTGAGCACCACTCGGATCAAAGCGGTCGCCCTGGACCCGACCGGGCTTTATGATGCTTCCGAGGTGGTCACCCGCCAATTTGTGAAAGTGTCTCCGGATCTTGCCGATTTCACCTCCAATCTCCCCATTGTCGTGGTTGAGTCCTTCGGGAAAGACGTCGACCGCGTCGGAAACACGAGCCTCTTTTTCGACGCCTTCAGCACCTTCATTGACGTCGATGACTCGACCGGGCGGGCGTCGGTTCTCGGAACTCCGGACTTCGCCGGCAATTCCGGTATCCGGGTCCGTGGATCGAGCTCAGCCTGGCTCTTTCCCAAGAAACAATACCGCTTCGAGACACGTGACCAAAGCGGTGGAGATCAGGATGTGTCCCTTTTTGGAATGCCTGCCGACTCTGACTTCGTCCTCTATGCTCCGTGGTCGGATAAGACCATGATGCGAAATCACATCGCTTACCGGCAGGGTGAGAAGATGGGGGATTACAGCGTCCGAACCCACTTCTTCGAGATGTTCTTCAATTCCTCAGGGGGCACGGTCGGAATGGACGATTACCAGGGGATTTATATTCTCGTTGAGAAGGTCAAAATTGCCAAGGACCGCCTTGATCTCGCCAAGCTCGGTCCCGATGATACCGCAGAACCCGATGTTTCCGGCGGCTACATCATTAGGAAGGATCGCATCGGAGCCGGCGAGGCATCTCTCACGACTGGCATTGAACGCGTCCCTCTCCGTTTTGACGAACCGGACGCTCCCAATTCGGCCCAGGTGAACTACCTTCGCAATTATCTCAATGCCTTCGAGGCGGCCCTTCACGGTCCGAACTTTGCCGACCCGGTGATCGGCTTTCGCGCCTTCATCGATGAAGACTCGTGGATCGATCAGCACCTCCTCACCGAGGGCTTGCGCAATGCCGACGGCTTCCGCCTGAGCACCTATTATCACAAAGATCGGAATGGGTTTCTGAGAGCGGGACCAGCCTGGGATTACAACTTGGCACTTGGCAACGCCAGCTTCAACGGAGCACAAAGTCCGACCGGCTGGCACTATGTCGAGATGGACCAGACCCGCTTCCTTCCCAATTATCCTTGGTATTCCGATATGTTCCGTGATCCGGCCTTTGCCCTCGCTTACCAAGACCGGTATTATCAAATTCGCAGAACCCAGTGGGACACTCCCACCCTCATGGCGGAGATTGATGCAGTCGCTGCCGAGCTGAGCGCCGAGGCCACTGATCGGGAGTTTGAGCGTTGGCCGACCTTGGGGAAAAACACCTACGCAAACGCTCCGGGTTTCCAAAATCGCCTCACTTACCAATCCGAGGTCGATGCTCTCAAAACCTTCCTCACCCAGCGTTTCGCCTGGATGGATACCCAGTTCGGGCCCCCTCCGGTATTTTCACTTCCAGCGGGCGATATCGCCTCGGGATCGCTCCTCAGCCTTTCAACCACGGGTTCAGGACAGATCCACTTCACTCTCGATGGCTCGGATCCCTTTTCCACTCCCCCAGGTGCCGCAATCTACACGGCGCCGATCCCAATCACCTCGTCCACCTGGGTCAAGGCCCGCGTCAGGGAGACGAATGGGAGTTGGGGGGCGCTCGAGACGGCCCGCTATCGGGTTGATCGCCTTCCTGTCCTGGTGGTCTCGGAAATTCACTACCGCCCGGCAGCCACCACAGTGGAGGAAAAAGCCGCCGGGTTTGTCCGAAATGATTTTGAGTTTCTCGAGATTACCAACCCCGGGGAAATTCCTCTCGTTCTTTCAGGAACGAAGTTTGTCCGGGGTCTGGAATTCGCCTTCGGTGAACTTACCCTTCTCGCCGGTGAGCGCGCTCTTCTCGTCAAAGACGCGGACGCCTTCGCCCTCCGGTATGGCGACCTTCCGGGAGTGGTCATCGCAGGTGAATTTGTCGGGAATCTCGATAACGATGGCGAGACCCTTGAGATCGAGGACCGCGACCGCCGGACCCTTCTCTCGTTCACTTATAATGATGCCTCTCCCTGGCCACAGAGCACCGATGGAGAGGGGTTTTCGCTCTCTCTCATCCACCCCACCCTTTCACCTGATGATCCCTTTTCCTGGAGGTCCAGCATTGCACCCGGTGGCTCGCCGGGAACTTCCGACGGCTCTCTTTTTTCGGGTGACCCCGATGGTGATGAAAATAGCAACGGCATAAATAACCTCGTGGAATACGCCCTCGGTATCGAGAGCGCCTCAGTCGAAATCCTCGATAGCGAGTCCGTCGCCCTCTCCTACCGGAGTCGCCCCGGCGCTGACAGCGCGGAGATCGAGCTGCAAACATCCACCACTCTCGAAGTCGGTGACTGGACCCCTCTTGCCGGAGCTTCTCCGACCATTGTGGTGAATCCTGACGGCTTCGAAACTTCCACTTTCATCCTGCCCCGCCGAGAAAAGCTCTTCATTCGTTTACTTGTCCGGCTTCGATGAAAATCCCAAATTACCTCCAAATACCTATGAAAAAAACAAGTATCCCACTCGCATTGGCAGTGAGTCTCCTCGCAGCCAAGACCGCAAGCAGTGAAACCATCGCGGCTTGGCTTCCAACCGGCAATGGCGGGCCACGCGGTTTAGCCTATAGTCTTTCGGGCAATGTTCCGGGAGCTGATGTGACCTCCGAAGGAATTCTTTGGACATCGGCTCGCCGATCCGCACAACCTGGCTGGAATAACGCCGGGGCCGTTTGGCCGGGTCGTACCGATTTGGCCGAGTTTTCCCCGGACGAATACACGAGTTTTTCTCTCGAGGTCGCGCCCGGATCCGAAATCCAGATTGATTCCTTCTTCTACTCTCTCAACACCTATAGCACTGAGAGGGAGACTGTGAATGGCGAAGAAGTTCTCAGCACCCTTCAAATGAGACTCCGTTCCAGTCTCGACGGATTTGTCGCCGATATTGGGTCGGTCGTTTCCCTTCCGGAAGAGAGGACGAGTGCATTCGACATTCCGTTTTTAGTCGATCTCACCGAGGTAGACGCCTTGCAATCTCTGACCGAGCCAATCGAATTCCGCGTTTATATTTGGGAGGAGAGCACGGTCGATGGATTTGCTCCCTACATTTGGCTGGATCTCGCTGGCGGCGGATGTGTGATCGATGGCGAGGTTTTAACGGAAATAAATCGCGAAGTTCTGGCTGCTTTGATTCCGACCACCGCGTCTGCCGGTGCGCCCGCAAACTCAACTTCGGTAGAGCCACAAAAGAAGGTTCTTTCACCAGCGGTAGGTTCGATTTCGGCGACGAACGTCAACAAGGGTGCCTTGACCAACGGTCGCTCGGTTTGGCCAGCGATTGTCAATACCGAAGGGTTTGATGAAAATACCTATCTTGAAACCACCATTGATCCTGCCGCAGGGTCATCGATCTCCATTACCGATTACGTGATCAATACCTTCACGACCTATGGTTCTGACGGGCCGGAGGGTTGGGCGGCTTCACTTCGTTCGAGCCGTGATGATTTTGCCACGGATATCGCCACGGCCTCCGATAATGGTTCCTATGAAATTGCCTTCGACGTATCGGATCAACTTCAGTTGCGAAACATTGCCGCGCCGATCACCTTCCGCGTCTACCTCTGGGAGGTGGCGCCGACGGATGGCTCGGCCTATGACCCGTCCATGTTCGTCGATATCGAGGGATCGGATCATGGCGAGTTTCTCGGCATCCAAGTCATCGGCACGACCGGGGAAGCAGCCTTGAACCCACCCGCGATTACTTCGGCGGTCTTCACACCCGGAACCGGATTTGTGGTCGAAGCGGAGAACCTGGTTCCCGGACGGTCCTATGATCTCTTTGTCTCCTTCAACCTTACAGATCCATTCGTCTCACTAGGACTCGAAATGCAGGCCGTTGGAACAACCCTGACCCTGATCGACAGCTTCGCAAACCTGGAGACTGATCCCCGGGCGTTCTATGTTATTGGTGAAGCGGCCCCTCGCTAAGGAACAACTCCGAAATGAATCAAATTCAAAACCCCGTCCTCAGCCGAGGCGGGGTTTTTTTTAGGTAAAAAAATCTCCCATCCCTAAACAGCCTTTGGCTTCAGGTAATCAACCTGCTTGAGATAGAATTTCCTTTGGACTTCCAATCCAGTGGTGGCTGAAGATCCCCAGGCAGACTCTCCAGACCCACCGCATGCGCACGAATCTGGCGCCAGGAGGCCGCCCTCTCTGCCAGCTTGACTTACGACAGGGACGGGCATAACCTCGAGCTTGTCATGAATTTCAAAAACTATTGGGTTCCGGGGTCAAAATTTTGTTGTCTTCTCATGTTCGCGCTCTGCCCGCTCGGACTTGACGCCAATCTTACCGGGTATCTCAAGATCGGCGATATCGCCGGGGAATCCAAAAGAGCGGGCCACGAAGAGGAAATCGACGTCCATGGCATCCAGTGGAAAATCGAGGCTCCAGATGCCACCTCAGGACGCACCCGGACCCCTGCCGTAGTGGGACCCCTGAAGGTTGCGAAATTCGTGGACGCTTCGTCCCCCTATCTCGCCCTCGCCTCCATGCAGGGAAAAAGCATTCCCGAAGTCATCCTGGCTGTCCAGAATGATTCCACCCTCGACTACCTGACGATCACTCTGAGCAACGTCCGGGTCGTTTCTTATGAAATCAAGTCCAAGGAAGGGGACGCAAAACCAGCCGAAGAAGTGAGTTTCTCGTTCGAAGCGATCAAGTATAAATACGTCGTACAAGAAGACGATCATTCCGCCGGAGACGAACACGAAATTGAGTACGACATCGCCGCCGGATTGTAGTCATCATTCGTTTCATGAATTTGCAATAGCCGCCATGGGAGTGAACCTACCAGATCGACCCCGGAGATTCTCTCTCTTCAGGGGAAATTCTCTCCGCCTGATCGCAGCTGGATTACTAGGCGGAACTCTCGTTGGAAACGGAGATATTTTCGCCAAAATTGAAGGCATCGAGGGCGAATCCAAAGCCCTCAACCGGGAAGGATGGATCGATGTCGCGGGGCTGGGATCGAGGGTCTCCTTCCAAAGTGACACCATCGATGGACGCGTCCGGACAAGACCCACTGCGGAAGCATTCATCTTCCGAAAAGGCATCGACAAAGCCTCACCTTACCTTCTCAAGACCATGCTCGAGGGCAGGGTATTTCCGGAATTACAGATTGAGCAAACCGCCGCCGGAGAGGTCATCGGCTGCTATCGCATGCGGGGCGTTTGGCTCACCAAACACCATCTGCATACGGAGCCAGGAGAGACCCAACCAGAGGAAGAGTTGAGCTTCGGCTATGACGTCATCGAGTGGCACTACTTTCGAGACCCCGAACCTGGAGGCCAAAGCCATTTCGGATCGACCTGGGACTTTGCCGTCAACGGAGGGGGCGTTCTTGACCAACACGGTGCCCGGACTCCCACCATCGCCCCGATCGCCCCGGTGGAAATGATGCCCGGCGGAACGATCCAAGTCCAAGTCCAACTCCTTGATCCCTCGGGCACTCCGGAGCGTCTCGTTTTCTCCGCCCTCCCTTCGCAAAATAGTCTCGTCAAAATTCTCAGCGTCACTGGAAAAGGCCTCACGCGAATCCTCACTCTCGAAGCCGGCGAGCTCTTGAACGGTTGAACGGTACCGACAGTCTCCTCCTGAGCCTCTCTGACGGCATACGGAGCTCAACCCGAATCCTCCCGGTATTGGTGGCGGGTGATCGAACACCTTATGAAGCCTATGTCGAAGGGTTTCTGGGCGGGCAAGCCAAGCTTGATCCCGGTGTCGTCGGCTTGCTCCGTGACCCCGACCACGACCACATGAGCAATCTCATGGAGTTTTTCCTGGGGACCAATCCCGGAGCCTTTACCGAAAATGACCAGGCTTTCTCCTTCGCCCGGAAAAGGACAAAAGAAGGAACAGAGATCCGCATGACCTATTTTCGGCGCACTGACACCACTGGATTGGTGGAGAAATTTGAAGGCTCACCGAATCTCAAGCAGATCGCATTGTCTAAGAAAGAGGAACTGGCGCATCTCATGACCTCTTTTGAAAGTTTTGTTGTAACGACTTCACCAAGACATCGAAGGTAGGAGGTATGAAGACAAATTTTAGCCAGTCTGTTGTATACCTCACGACAAAACGCCTCCTCGCCCTCGTATTCATCCTTTCATCCTTTTCCAATGCCCAAGTCATTGACTTCGAGACCATGGGAGGATTCCCCGCAACTGACGACGCCGTCGTCTCGGACCAATTCCGCGCCGCCCACGGAGTGCGCTTTCGGCTCGATACCACCGGCAACGGCCTGCCGGACGCCAAGCTTCTCAGAATCGAAGCCGCTGGATCGGACGGAACCGATGGCTTCGTCGGAGTCTTTGGGAACGACAGGGTTGGACTGGCGGAAAGCAATCGTCTCGGAGATTTCTTTCTCCGTTCCCATCTCAGCCGGAACGCCGGAGCAACTGCGCCGCTCTCCCTCATTATTCTCTACGATACCCCAGTCTCTGCGGCCTCGGCAGAAATCTGGGATATCGACGGCTTCGCCACTACGGAGCAGTGGCAAATTGACGCAATGGGAGCGGACTACGTGAACTCGAACGATAAGACCGACGTGGTCGATTCACTTCTCAGTCCCATTGGCAACACCTCTCTCCTCAATGCGAAGCCCTGGATCTTCAGTTTCGATCACCATGGAACCACCGACATCCACGCGCTTCGCATTCGATCCGTGGGATCGAAGACCGACTCGATCGGATTCGGTTTCGACAATTTCTCACCCTCCGCACCGGCGGCGGCAGTCGATAACTGTGCACCCGGCCTCCCCCCGATGCGCAGCACGAAATACAACAACACTAATGCGAACATCGTGCCGTTCGCTCACGAACCGCAGTTCAACGCGACGATCAAAACCACCATCGAGGCCTGGGTCTATCGGGAGGGACCAGCGATCCGTGTTGAGACGATCGTTTCCCAGGACCTGGACAGTAGATTGTGTTTCGGATTCTTTCCCAATCTTCGATTCTACCGCAGCGGTGGATCGCCCGCAACGGTTCCTGTCACCGTGCCCGCAAAGCGCTGGACCCACGTCGCAGTCAGTTACAACGGATCAACAGCCCGGTTCTACCTCGATGGCGTGCTCGCCGGAGAGAGATCGCTCTCGAACTCGGGAACGGGTGGCGCCCAGCGCCTTTTTCTCGGTGGAGAAGCAAGCGGACTTCCGTTCCTGGGATGCCTCGATGAGGTCCGCATCTGGTCCCTGGTCCGGACCGAAGCACAGATCCGAAATGGCATGCATCGCGAGATCCGCTCCGCCCCCGGTCTCACTGCGGTCTTCCCCGAAGGCGGGATGAATGAAGCCCTCGCCGGACTTCGCGGGAATCCAACTCCCGAGCCCGAAAAAAAGGTCTGGGGAATGATCCCGAACAATCTTGTCATGCCACGTGTGGACTCCATCAACTTCGATGGTGAACCCCTTCTGGCAACGCAATACGCAGGGGCTGAAGAGATGCCGATTCGCTATGCCGATGGCCCGGATGGACACGCCTGGTTGGTCTACACCGACAACGAAGGAGAGTCCGATGACAAACTTTACGTCGGGCTTACCAACCTGCGGGAACCGTCGAATGGGAGTAACCGGGCCGTTTCAAAATTGGCCGTTTACCTCGATAGCGGACGCACGAAGGGAGATGTGGTCGGGGCTCAAGACTTCCGCTTTCAGATGTCGATGGCAGCGGATGCCCAAGCAGAAACAGGGTTCATAGGCAATGGCCGTGGTTCTTGGCGCGGGATCAATGGCGGGGACTTCAACGAGGTCCTACTCGCCGGAAGCTACCGTATCAAATCGGACATTCCCGGAAATGATGAATTCGCCCCGCTTGTCTACGAGTATCAAATCAACAAACCACTTTTCGGTAATTTCGAGAGCCCGGCAGGCTTCGCGATCAGCCAGACCAACGCGGAACATTTCTTCGACATCGACCTGGCTCCTAGTTTCGCTCACCCTACCTCTCCTAAGACTTGGAGCTGTCTGACCTTTGGCGATGCGGTAGACCGTCCGACTGTTCTGGTGGATCTGGGAGTCGGAGTGAGAAACGGGATCGATGGAGCGTATCTGACCAGTTACGAGGTTAACATTTTTGATGCTGGAACGAACGAAGTTCTTGCGGAGTTTCGCACCACCCCATGGAATGGTGGAGGAACCTACGTCAGCCCCCTGACCCTGCCGGCGAATCGCCCCTTGCGGATCCAAATCCCCGGTTGCAACTCGTGCAGATATGAGGATCCAATTGTCTCCTCTTCTGGCATTCAGCCAACCAGCACGAACTCTCTTGAGGCCTACTTTGCCGGTATCCCGGAGGGCAGCGATGCCCGGCTTGCCAGGGTTATCTTCCACGTCGAACTTCCACTTCCCCCCATCGAGTTCACCTCCATCGAGGAGAGCAGCGCTCTCGCTCCCATCGTGATGCGGACAAGCCCCGACGTGAAGATCGTTCCTGAACTCTCAACGATCACCCTCCATTGCGAAAATTTTCATCCCAGACTCGAGGTCTACCTTCACGACTGTCTTAACATTGTCCCGCTTGAAGGAGTTTGCCGCGAGGGCATCGACCTGATCTTGTGCGAGGTGCTCTCCATTTCGCCGGATCGGACAACGATGGAGGTAAAGTTACCACCTGCGCGGACCGGGCGGTGGCAGGTGGCGATCAAGGACAATTGGACGAGACCGGGAGTGCTCCTTTCCAGCGAAAGATGGTTCCTGCAAGGCCCTCTCACTCTGACTCTGGACCTGAACTATGCCCAACTTTACGGGTTCGAGTTCGAGAATGAACCGGACAAGCGGGAGCTCGATGGGCGGTCTTGGCCACTCTTCACTTCCGTGTTCCAGAACAGCGCCTATAGCCCCTTGGCTGCCTGCACTCCGGATCCGATGTATCTGCTTTACTATGGCGTCTTCAGCATTGTGGACCGCACTATTAATGGAACCTGTGTTGGTTTTGCCTCCAGCAGCAGATTATTCTTACACGGTGACCTTGATTCGAATGACTTTGGAGCGCCCTATCCGTATGATCTGCCCGGGGTCTCGAGGACCATAGATGGTAGGCAATTTTGGGCCGCCCCTCAACCCGACCGTTACTCTTGGCGTGGACCGTGCCTGGGCCACCGCCCGAACAATCTCTGGGCGAACTTGCGGAGGAACCACATGGTGCAGCTTTAGGACGAGTCCATCCAGGCCATGTATGATCAATCCGAGGGACGGGTCATCCTTAACAAGGGGGGCAATCCCCGAGAGGCTTTTAATCGATTGGTTCGCGATAAAAACTATGTGATTTCCATGCTGCGAAGCGGAGGTGGGCACGCCGTGACTCCGGTTACCGTTCATATGGGCTCTAAGGTGTCCGCCGATAGTGATAGTATGAGTCCGGATGCCACTCCGGTCAGTTGGGATCCCGCGATTCCCCGCTACCGCACGATCGAGATTTATGACAACAACTTTCCGGGACGACGTCGCTTCATAGGGATTGATTGGGAGCTCAATGAATTCTGCTACGATCGCGAAGACAGCCCCACTGAGGTGCGCCCCGACTACACCGGGAAGCCTATCTACACCCTGCCGCTTTCGATTTGGCGGAACAGCCGCACCCGTCCTCGTATCATCGAAGACAGCCTCGAGATCCTCTACGAGATCGTGGCCGGAGATGCAAACGTGGAGCATGAAGATGCTTCCGGCAACAAGTGGGGCTGGGATGCGGATGGTCGATTCAAGGAGGCCTATCCCGAAGCCAAGACCTTGTTCTTGATGGACGGATTGGAAGAGCAAACAAAGAGCGCGCTCTTCTTCCCGCCACCGGGAACGGTGCCAGCAGTTACCCGAATCCGCGGCGGCGGTGGTGAATACTGTTTTCACGCCGACCAAGGAAGCGTGATGGTACAACTCCACGCCAACAGCACCAAGGGCGCGACCGACACCATCAACTTGGAAACCGACACCAAGGACAAGCTGTGCGGCTTTCAACTCACCCCGCAAGCGTCCCTCACCAACGTGCGGGCTTGTATCGGCACCGAGTTCAGCACGACCGAGACGGCCACCTTCGACCTAAGCCAGATGGACCTGGTCGGCAAGGAAGTGTTCTCCGTCGCGCTGGTGGATGGAGTCCGGGCCATCGAGGTCAGGAACACCGCCGCCCAAGCACTCACCTACGACCTTAAGGTCAATGCCGTCGATTACGGCGCCGGAATCGGGGGCAACCGCTACTTCGGACAGGTCACCGTCCCCGCAGGAGCGACGCAAACCATCGCCCTCGCAGACTGGCCGCAGAACGCGAACCTCCGCGCTGACACCGATCTCGACAACGACGGCACGCCCGACAGTACTGCTTTCATCGACGCTCTCCCCTCCCCTGAACTGCACATTACCCGCACCGGATCCCAAGTCAACGTGAGTTGGGATCACGTCCCCGGCACCACCCTGATGACGTCCCCGGATCTCATCAACTGGACGCCGGTCGGAGGCGTGGTCCTCAAAGGTTCCCAAGCGAGTTACAGCACCACAATTCAAAAAAGCGGAGGGGAGGTCTACTTTCAGTTATTTTAAAAAAGTAAAAAAATACAGATTCAAATAAGACATTCTCTCAACCTCTCATCATCAATAGTTTTTCTCAAGAATTGGAGCGCTCAGGCAAAGTGAAAATTTTCCATCAGAGGGCTATGTCATCAAGAAATAGAACCCCATCGCCCTCTACAAAACCTCGTAGGCCATCAATACTCGCGAAACAAATCATGACTCCACCCCTTTTCAAACCCTGCCTCATCGGCAACGAAACCTTCTCGCTCATGGAACTGAACCACCCACGGGTGGAACAGGAAATCATTGCCGAAATGAAGCAAGGGATCGCCGTCTACTACGATCAACGATGGGAAACAACCGGCATCCTCGCGGAATGGCTCGCCCATCACACCGGCTTCTTCCGCGGCAAACGCGTCCTCATCCTCGGGGCCGGGATCGGAGCCGAAACCCTCATCCTCGGCCGCCATGCCAGCCACCTCTGGATCAACGACCTCTCCCCCACCGCCCTCACCCTGTGCCAGGAGCAACTCAAGGAAAATGGCATCACCAACGCCACCTCCCTCGTTGGCCGTTACGAAGAACTCGACCTCCCCGAAGTCGACCTCGTCGTCGCGGGCTTCCTCGTTTATAACAACGATACCTACTCGGCCATCTCCTCCTTCATGGACCGGCACCCAGGCGAAATCATCCTCGTCAACGAACGCCTCGCTCCCTTCCCCCGCCTCCTCAAAGAACGAAAGCACCACCTCCTCTTCGAAAAAGAGGCCGCCCTCTGCGTCCTATTCTCGAAAAATCTTTAGGGTGGGTGAATTTGAAGTGAACCCTGCGCTTTCCCAAAATCACAAATCATGATGCACGTCGGTATAGCCCGGTAGCCCGATAGCCCGGTAGCCCGGTAGCCCGGTAGCCCGATAGCCCGGTAGCCCGATAGCCCGGTAGCCCGGTAGCCCGATAGCCCGGTAGCCCGGTAGCCCGGTAGCCCGGTAGCCCGGTAGCCCGATAGCCCGATAGCCCGATAGCCCGATGATTCACGAGTCCACGGGTCCCATAGTCCCGACAGGACGTAGGCATATAGCCCCCGGCCTCGGCCGGGGGTTGCCCCGTGAATAAAAGGAAGCTCCGAAGGAGCGTAGGCAGACTCGCGAAAAGCCAACCGTCCACCGAGTGAACTAGGGCCGGTATAAAGTCAGCGCAATCGCCATGGGCGCAGGGCCCAGGTCCGTCGCCCGTCCATTGGCACCCGCTTTCCCGGATCGCTGGCCCGCCGCGATGAGACGAAAATCGGTGAACTCCCCACTCGCCGTATCGAAAGTCATGCTGCCATGGAATTCGGGCGCATAGTTCCGCTCTCCGGCTTCCATCACGGCCGTCCCGCTGAGCTGATAAACTTGCTTTGTTCCATTGGTTGAGACCTGTTGCGTAAAGAGCTTCCCACTCTTAATATCGCCCTCCTTCCAATCCTCCATTTGTCCACGCACCGCATCTTTGAGCCGTGAAGTCGCAAGCTTCCGAAAAATTTGATCAGGAATCGCCGTCTTCTCCTTGTTGTTGCTCACCAATGATTTTGCTTCAGCCGGAGTGAGGTCAAACCACCCGAGGTTGTAGGGATTTGGAAACTGGGCATTCCCCGGTCTTTCGACTTCTCCGCGGGGAAGATCGCGGTAGGCCACCTCGAGCTTCAAGCCGCCTTTTCTGAGTTCCTCGCCGCCATAGAGCGCCAATCGATTGGTCGGAACCGGCTTCGGCTTGTAGTCACGATCACTGACAATCTTCTGCCAGCTTTTGAGTCCCTTGGTGAGCGCATCCCGCGCCACTTCATTACTCTGGCGAGCAAATCTCCCGGAAAGGTAAGCGCCATCCGCCGTTAAACAGTAGAGCCCCTGATAGGTCGAGGTCTCCGCTGGAAAAGTTCCGCCCGGTGCATCGGAAACGTATTTCTTGAAGAGATTCGTGGCCGCTGGATTCGGCGGATCCTGCAACCATTCGGGCGGATAAAGGAAAAAAGTCTCCTCGATGACACAGACATATTCGGAAGCAATTTTTTGAATGTTGGGATCTGACCAGATCTCACGGCGACCAATGACGCCGTTGTTTCATGTCTCGCCACAGGGATGACCATTCATCGCCCAGAGCAGAATGGGACGCTGCAGCGCCTTCGCTTCCTCCGCCGCCTCAGAAAGACTGCGATGCCAGCGAACGGCCCGCCAACCCAGCTCCTCGGTCGAAGGCCGGATGAACTGGATCCACTCGTCGAGGTTGGCATTGCTCAATTCAGGCACCGCCCAATGCGGCTTATCCTCCCCGGGCTTGAGGATCCCGCTCGGCTTCCAATTCGCATCAGTCGTGAGACAAAAGCAATCGAGCATACCGTGATAATGATTATCCGAGGAAAAACGAATGGCGACAGGCAGCTCCCCAGCCTGGAGTGATTGCCGTCCGACTCGCACCCAAGACACGAAACGCAAATCCGGCTGATTGTCACTTGCGATATTAATTTGCTCGTGACTCTGACCGTTGAAATTCACCTCCACCCACTCTCCGCCGCCCACCTGAACCTGAAGCTTCGTCGCCACCGGATTGGCCCTGAGCCAAAGAACATACTCACCGGCTTCGGGAACCTTGATCTGAAATTCCGCAGTCCCCAGCTGCTTTCCCCAGTGCGCCAAAAGGCCGCCGCCCGAAAGCTCCTCCTTCCTCACGCTCGAATACCAACCATTGTCCTGAATCGACTTCTCCTTGGCTGATTCAGCCTCGACCCAAATCGATCCGGCAAACGAGGGTGCCGACAATGAGACGGCAAGAAGAGCGGTAAGGGAAACTTTCATAGACGATCAATAGAACCCTGATCTCCAGGTTCTTCTTTCAAGATGATCCGCGCCCAATGACTCCTTTCAACCGAACATCTCATCACCCGGGACCAACCGGTGCCTCCCAAAACTGCCGGACCAGCGGGCCTCCGCGATCTCAATTTCCCCGCAAGTAAGGGACTACTCTTCGTCCGGCTCGAGATTACCGCCGCAGAGTCAATCGACTCCATGAATGATGGCATTCTGAATATCGATTCAGCCAAATCTGCATTTCATCCCAGAATACCAGTCATGAATGCTCAATCCATCACGATTGCAACCGCGACAAGCGACGACCGGGAACAAATCTACCAGCTTCGGCACGAAGTCTATGCCCATGAACTGGGTCAACATCCGATAAACAGCGGCAGTTCTCTGACCGATTCTCTCGATCAAAAAAACCACTACCTTGTCGCCAAAACCGGCGACAAGGTCCTCGGCTTCGTAAGCATCACCCCGCCCTCGGCCGGACGATACTCTATCGAGAAATATTTCCACCGGGATCAAGTGCCCTTCGAGTTCTCAAATCGCCTTTACGAAATCCGCCTTCTCACCGTCATCCCACAACAGCGGAACACCGCTTTCTTTCTTCTTCTCGGCTACGCCGCCTACCGCTGGATCGAATCCCACGGAGGCTCGCACGTTTGTGGGATGGGCCGGCTCCCGCTCATTGACCTCTACCGTCGCCTCGGCCTCCAACCCCTTCCCCTTTTCACAACCTCCGGCGCTCTCGATTACCAATTGATGCTCGCTCCCATCTCGCGGATCGCAAACCGCGCAGTTCACTACGCCAAGCGACTCACTCAAAGCGCTGCCAAGTTCACCTGGCAGTTCCCTTTTCCCTTCCGGCCCTCCGCCCCTTGTTTCCATGGCGGCTCCTTTTTCTCGGCCATCGGCACTCGCTTCCAGGCCCTTGACCGTAAGGATGACATCATCAACGCCGATGTCCTCGACGCCTGGTTTCCACCCGCTCCGGAAGTCATCGATTCCCTGACCCAAGATCTCCCCTGGTTGCTCCGAACCTCTCCCCCCACAAATTGCGACGGCTTGATTCAAACCATCGCCCAGGTTCGGGGCGTGGATGCCCCCAACATCCTGCCGGGCGCGGGATCGTCCGATTTGATCTTCCGAGCCTTCCGCCAGTGGCTCACCAAAGAGTCGCGAGTTCTCATCCTCGATCCGACCTATGGCGAATACATTCACGTCCTCGAACACCTCATCGGCTGTCAGGTTTCGCGCCTCCAACTCGCTCCACACTCGAACTACGATCTTGATCTCGAGGCCCTTCAAAGAGAGGTCTCCTCCAACTACGATCTCATCGTCCTCGTCAATCCCAACAGCCCGACCGGACGCCACGTTCCTGCCGGGGAATTAAAAAAGATTCTGAGCACCGCTTCTCCTTCCACGAGAATCTGGATCGACGAAACCTACATCGACTACCTCTCGCAATCTGAATCGCTCGAGCAATTTGCAGCACAAAGCGAGAACATCATCGTCTGCAAATCGATGTCGAAAGTCTACGCCCTCAGCGGCGCCCGCGCGGCCTACCTTTGCTCCGGCCCTCATCAATTGGAGTCACTGCGGGCGATCACCCCACCCTGGGTCATCGGACTCCCCTCCCAACTCGCCGCCGTCCGTGCCCTGGAGAACCAGAGCCACTACCAAAAGCAATACCGTAAAACGCACCTTCTCCGCACCGGGTTCGCCGACGGACTGAGAGATCTCGGTTGGCATCCCATTCCAGGCGTCGCCAACTTCCTCCTCTGCCAACTCCCGCCCCACGGACCATCGGTCACTGAGATCATCGAAACATGCCGGACCAGGAACCTCTTCCTCCGCGACCCCGGAAGCATGGGCACCTCTCCCAACCCCAGGCTCATTCGCATCGCCGTCAAAGACGCCCCAACAAATTCCCGCATGCTCCAAATCCTGAAATCAATGACCACCTCCCATTGCCGGTCACCCTCTCAAAATGGTGGCGGAAATCCTCTCTACTTGATAAACGGGAATTCATGAATTTCGAAAATCCTTTCCAAAATCCCACTCAGGGGCGTCGCCACTTTCTCCGCCAATCCAGCACTCTGGCCGCCGGACTCATCGGAGCCGGAACTCTCCCATCATCGGCGCCGGGACAATGGAAAAGGCCACTTCGGAAACCCTCGTCAAAACATTTTACGACACCCACGGTGAGGAACAACGAAAGCAAATCTGCTTCGCCTTCGATCATCCCCGCCGTCATCGGGAACCACGTCTTCAAAGCCACCACCTCATCATCCCCCGGCCTTGGCGCTCCATTCAACTCAGCCGCCCGATAGTCTGACCGACCATCCAGGGCCAACTTCACCCTCATGACACCTTCCTCAAAAGACGCCGCCGCCGACAAGGTCTTGAATCGCTTCAACCCCCTCCATCACCTCACCCTCATCGTTGGGACTTCCGGGATGCCCGTAGGCCACCGACTCCATCGTCAAGGACTCGTCATTCCATCGATACCCTTTCCCGCCCGGACAGGTGACCAAATTCAGAGCACCTGACTTCGACGGAAGTGGTTATGATACCTTCTTGTAGATGAGGCGCAGTTTTGTGCCGGGGTAAAGTGTTTGGGTTTCGGTCAGTTCGGCGCAGAGGTGTTCCAGTGCGGTGTTGTCGCGGGGGGTGCTCAGGCTGTCGATTTCCACGGTGAGGGTGCCCGCTTCGGAGTCGGGGCGCAGGTTGGCTTCGGTCGACATGAGCTGCTGCGCCAGGCCTCGGGCTTCATCTCGGTGATGGGCGTGCATGGTCTCTGCCAGGATCTGCGCGGGGCCGCCCTTGCGCGAGCGGAGCGGAGCGAGCTTCCGCTTTTGAGTGCTCCGAGAATCGGAGCTTTGAACCGGAACCCAAGCCGTGCGCCCTGCCGTCCGATTGAAAGCGGCGATCCTCGCCGCAGTCAAAAGTTCTGCCAATCCTTCGCTCTACCGAGTGCTATTGATCCTAGTCTCAGAGCACCTGACTTCGACGGACGGCAGGCCCGGGGCGGACTCCACGGCGAGCGGAGGGCTCTCATTTTGATCATCGTTTTGCGCGGTCTTTTTTTTTAGTGAGTCGTCCGTCGGCGATCGCCTTGCGCACCGTATCGTAGCCGATGTCCGAGCTCCCTGGCTGTCTCTGAAACAATCGCCCCGGTGTCGCGGAGGAGCTGGGCTTTGGTGCGAACCTCCGGGGTCAGGACGGTGGAATTTCCTCGTGTTTCGGGTGGCCGGTAGAAGGTGTTGGAGCCATTTTCGCGGAAACCTTTGACCCATCGTTTGAGGGCCTGGACCTTGATGCCAAAGGCCTCTGCGATCTGGGTCTGCCCGGCGCTGCCATTGGTGTAGATCTGACAGGTGATGGTGCGGAAAGAATCGAGATCATCCTCTTGGTGGGAAAAAATGGGCATCATGCCACAGTCAATTCCCTTTCCTGTTCCGGTTTTCCTGAGAATCACCCAAACCCTGTAGCCAGCAGCATTCCGCACGAAGCACCATCCGTCGAAGTCAGGTGCTCTGAGTTTAAAACCCGAGGAACGTTTGAACCGCTCACTGACATCGTGGGCGGCGGCCCCTTTGGTCTCAAAGCAGGCAAATCGGACCGTGATATCCGTGGCACCGGTTACGTCATCGAAAGCCTCGAAGCCGCCCTCTGGGCCTTTGAAACGACGTCCTCTTTCGAAGAAGGCGCGCTCAAAGCCGTCAACCTCGGCGACGATGCCGACACCACCGGAGCCATCTTCGGCCAAATCGCGGGAGCTTTCTACGGAGAAAACGGGATCCCAAAACGCTGGTTCAAAAAACTCGCCTGGAGAGAAAAACTCACTCAAATGGCAGACCAACTCTTGAAGATCGCGACCTCGAATTGAGGGCATCTCAAAATCGAAACTTCTCCCCACTTTTTCATCGTCGCCCCTCCCTCCTTTGGAATAAAGTCGGCTAATGAAATCCTTCAGCGTCGCCGCCCTCCTTCTTAGCTCCTCTTTCCTCCACGCCAAGGACTGGCCGCAGTGGCGCGGTCCCGACCGCACCGGACTCTCTTCTGAGACGGGCATCATTAAAGACTGGGACAAGAGCCCGCCCAAGCTTCTCTGGAACGTCGAAGGGGCCGGAAAAGGTTTTTCCTCGGTCTCCATTGCCGATGGTGTCATCTACACTTCCGGGAATTTTGACGGTGGCCAGGGCGTCAGCGCCTTCTCCCAAAAGGACGGCAAGCTCCTCTGGCAAACTCCCGTCACGGATCACGTTCCCGAGCACGGCTACGGCGGGGCCCGCTCCGTTCCCTCCGTCGATGGCGACCACCTCTATGTCACGACCTCCAACGGCGTCATCGCCTGCCTGAACACCAAAGGAAAGGTCATCTGGTCCAAGGATTTCAAAAAAGAATGGAGCGGAAAAATGATGTCCGGCTGGGGCTTCTCCGAATCTCCTCTCGTTGATGGCGACAGCGTCATCTGCACCCCCGGGGGCAACGACGCCTTCATGGTCTCGCTCAACAAAAAAACCGGAGCAACCCAGTGGCAAACGAAAATTGGGGAACTCGGCAAAAAGGGCGCAGACGGTGCCGGCTATGGCTCCATCGTCATTTCCAACGGCGGCGGCGTGAAGCAATACGTGCAAATGACGGGCCGCGGAGTCATCGGCGTGCGCGCCAATGACGGCCTCTTCATGTGGAACTACAACGACGTCGCCAACAGCACCGCAAACATCCCCACCCCCGTGGTCGATGGCGATTACGTCTTCTGCTCCACCGGATACGGCACCGGCTCGGCCCTCCTCAAACTCACCGCCAAAGGCAGCGTCGCGGTGGCCGAAGAAGTCTACTTCCTCAAGCCCAAGACCCTCCAAAACCACCACGGCGGCATGGTCCTCGTCGATGGCCACATCTACTGCGGCCACAAGCACAATGGCGGCGACCCCATCTGTATTGAAATGAAAACCGGCGAAGTCAAATGGGGACCCGAAAAAGGAGTCGGCCACGGCTCGGCTTCTGTCACTTACGCCGATGGACACCTCATCTACCGCTACCAAAGCGGCCACCTCGGACTCGTCAAGGCCACCCCCGAAGGCTACCAGCTCAAGGGTTCCTTCATGCCCGCCCACCAGGAAGCCGAATCGTGGTCCCACCCGGTCGTCGTCGACGGTAAACTCTACCTTCGCGAGCAGAATCACCTGATGTGCTACGAACTCTAAGAGATCTCGCTACGCCCCAAAGCTCTCCTCAAGCGCGGCTGCGGTGCGCTTCCCTGATACGATTGCGCCTTCGATCGAGGCGCTCGTCACGTGGTCTCCGCAGATCCAAATATCATCGATCCGCTTGAAACCCTCGCAGGAATTGACACCGCCTTCCGGAAGCTGCTCGGGGAGTGCTTGCTTGATCAAATCCGTCCTCAGGTGGCCCCATTTCCAAACCTGCCCGCCAAACCAGGCGGACAGCTCTTTCTGAATTCTCCCGGGTAAATCCAGGTCGCGATGGACGCCCAGGACTGAAACCGAAATGAGCGACTTTCCCTCGGGGGCATAGGACGGGGCCACATCCGAAGGCACGCACACGTTGTTCACCATTCCCTCTCCGCTCGTATTCAGGGCGATGATCGCCCGCTTCAGAGGTGAAACTTCCGCGCTAAAGTAAAGATTGGTCACCGAGCGCCATTCAGGCACTTGGACCTTAAATGCGGGAACCAAAAAGCCGGTCTGCGTCGCCTGGGTGGCCACCACGACCTGCCGCCCCTGAATCTCCTCGCCCCCCGCCAGAGTCACCAAAGTCGGGCTCACCGAGGCCACCGCCGAGTTGATCCGAATCGTTTCCGGTGGAAGCCGGCGCGCGAGTTGGAGCGGAATCTCCCCCATCCCCTTCGCGGGAAGAGTGGCGCTCCCCTTGCTAAACATCTTGAAGGTGAACTCAAACATGCGGCTGGAAGTCCGCAGTTCCCGCTCCAGAAAAATCCCGCCATAAAAGGCCCGGAAGAACCCATCAATCATTCTCTTGCTGAATCCAAACCCACTCAAAAAAGACTGGGTCTGCAGATCGGTGCGATTCGCGATCTCCCGATCGGAACTCCCCAATGTTCGAAATCTGAGCAGCGCGACCCGAATCTTGTCCGCCACGCTCCCCACGGGTGCCAAGGCGCTCTCGATGAGCTTGGACGGCTTTCGAAAAACATCCATGACACAATGCAGCTTCTTGCCATCGAACACGATCGCCCCGGGCTCGAAGGCATGAAGAGAGAGGGCATCAAGATCCAACAGCTGGCCCGCCTCCGGATAGGCACTCAGGTAAACTTGAAACCCGCGATCCAACAGAAACCTCTCCACCCGGTCCGTCCGCACCCGTCCCCCGACCCCATCGCTGGCCTCAATGATCCGCACCGGAATCCCCGCTTCGTGAAGGCGCAAAGCACAACTGAGGCCGGCCAGTCCCGCACCCACAATCAAAACCGGCAAAGTGTCTTGTTCGCTCCCTTCCTGATTCACCGCTCCACCGTGCTCGACATTTCGGATTTTTCATCCCGAAAATCATTCTAATTTTCAAATCTTTTTTTTCGAAGAGAACGTCGCCAAAAGAACCCCCATTCGGTTAGATGAGGTTGTGCAGGATGACCGTTTCTTTCAAATGAACCAGATCGAGAACCATCTCGCCTCCATCTTCGACGACCTCCCCGGCTTCATCTACTTCGTCAAAGACCGTGACCTCCGTTACGTCGCCTACAACCAACGCCTCTGCGAAATCTTCGAAGCCGCCCCCGCCGAAGTTCTCGGTAAAAAGGACGCCGACTACATTCCGCCCCACATTCTTGAGGACATCCGCAAGGACGACCTCACCATTCTCGAAACCGGCCAATCCATCGTCAACCGCGTCGAACTCGTTCCCCGGGGCAATGGCTTCGTCGATTGGTCCAACACCACCAAAAAACCCCTCTACAACCAGGACGGCGAAATCTGCGGGATCATCGGCGTCACGCGCCCCTTTCACCAGGGCACGACCTCGCTGGGCATGAACGAAGAACTCGGCGGAGCCCTTCAACTCCTCCACCAAAACTATCGCGACAACATCGCCATCACCGAACTCGCCAAAGGCGCCAATCTCTCCCTCAGCAGCTTCCTTCGAAAATTCAAAACCTGCTTCAACATGACCCCCAAGGCCTACCTCCGCCACCTGCGCGTCCAGGAAGCCTGCCACCTCATCGTCCGCACCACCCGAACCTTCGCCGAAATCAGCCACCACAGCGGCTTCGCCGACCAGGCCCACTTCTCCCGCGAATTCTCCCGTATCATGAAGGAACCCCCATCCGCCTACCGAAAACGCTACCGGATTTAACATTATGCTTCCTTTCGTTCACACTCCACCGCATCCAACCACCCACCAAGGCCCTCGCGGAAGCAAACGCGATAGAGATCAACTTCGTCACGACCCCGGAGTAGCGCGGCGGCGGGCGCTCAGAAGCCTCCTCATTCAAGTCCCCCAACCTTCTGCTCCTTCTTCTCATTCTGTGGTTCCCCACCCCCAACCAAGCCTCCTCCCCCTCCGTGTTCTCTGTGCCCCCCCCTACCAAGCCTGAACCCTGAACCCTGAACCCTCGCAAACTTCCCCCTGACGATTTCATTCAAAAAACACCCTATTTTCTTCAAGACTCTTGCTCCTTCCTCCTGTATGAGTAGCCGTCATGAAAACCGTCGCCATCCTAGCCACCCTCGATACCAAAGCCGCTGAAGCCGACTTCATGCGCACCGAAATCGAGACTCTCGGCGGCAAAGCCCTCCTCATCGACCTCTCCCTCGTCGGCGACTCAGAACTCAAAGCGGACATCACCAAGCGGGAAGTCATTTCCGCCGGTGGCGGCAATCTCGAGGAACTCCTCGTCAAACCCAACCGTGAGCAATCCAATCCCTTCATCGTTTCGGGAGCGACCAAGCTTCTCCTCGAACTCCAAGAAGCCGGAAAAATCGACGCCGTCGTCACTCTCGGCGGGACCCAAGGGACCTCGACCTGCGCCCCCATCCTGCAAGCCCTTCCCTACGGCTTCCCGAAAGTCATGCTGTCCACTGCCGCCTCCGGCGACACCTCGCCCTTCGTCGGCATCAAAGACATCACGATGATGTTCGCCGTCTCCGACATCCTCGGCCTCAACGTTTTTTCCCGTAAAATCCTCGCCAATGCCGCCGCCGCCGCTTGGGGCATGGCGCAATCCGAGCAGTGCATTACCAAATCCACCGCCAAAGGAGTCATCGGCATGTCCAATCTCGGCGTTCTCACCAAGGGCGCGATGCATGCCATCGAACTCTTCGAAGCAGCGGGCTATGAAGTCATCACCTTCCACGCCATTGGCGCCGGTGGCGATGCCATGGAGCAGATGATGAAGGAAGGAATTATCGACGCCGTCTTCGACTACGGCCTCGGCGAAATCGCCGACGGAGTCTGGGGCGTCCTCCGCGCCGGCGGCCCCGAACGACTCACGGTGGCGGGTAGACTCGGCCTGCCCCAGGTCATCGTCCCCGGCGGATCCGAGCACCTCGGCATTCTCGTCAACAAGCCCAGCGTCATTCCTGATGGCTGGACCGATCACCAAATCACCTGGCACTCCCCGTACGTCTTCGTCCCCCGCCTCAATGCCGAAGAACAAGCCCGCGTCGCCAAAGCCATCGGCGAAAAACTCGCCTACTCGACAAAAGACACCCTCTTCCTCATGCCCCTCAAAGGCGTCTCCAGCTACTCCGCCGAGGGTGGCGAACTCTACAACCCCGAACTCGACGCTGCCTACTGGGAGTCACTCCAAAAAGAACTTCCCGACACCATCGAAGTCGAAGCCATGGACAACAACGCCCAAGACGACGCCTTCGTGGAACGCGCAGTCAACTACCTCATCAACAAACTCGAAAACTAAGGAACGTGGGTTTCCACCCCTACGTCCCCAACCAAGCTCCCACAGAGTATCCCAAATTGACAAAACCTCCTCCAAATGGCATTTTGTCGTAAATAAAAAAAACCATGGATACCCTCACTCTCAACAGCAAAGGCCAGATCACCATCCCTGCCCATGTTCGAAAGAGTCTGGACTTGAAGCCAGGAAGCACACTCAAACTTTACCTAGATCCGAAAGGAAAAGGATTCACAATCACCAAAACCGCTTCCATTTTGGATTTCGTAGGTGTTCTTCCCAAATCCAAACGAGCTTATACTGTCGAAGAAATGAACGAGGGCATGGTAACTGCAATTGCAAAACACGCGACGAGTGAGGAATGATCGGTCTCGATACAAATATCTTCATCCGCCTGTTTGTCCAGGATGACTCCAAACAACTAAAAGATGCTCGCCAACTCATCTCTGAAAAATGCTCTCAAGACGATCCGGGACACGTCTCTATCATCGTTCTGGCCGAACTCGTCTGGACTCTTGCGAAAGTCTATGATTTTTCCAGAGACGACATCTCTTTCGTTCTCAGATCATTGATCGAATCCAAAGACCTTTCAATTGAACACGAGAACCACGTTCTCAGCAGCCTCATGATCTTTGATCAATCCACCTCCGACTTTCCCGACATCCTGATCGGCGAAATCAACAACGCCGCTGGTTGCGAAACCACGATGACCTTCGACAAAAAAGCCAGCAAACTTTCCTCTTTCACAAAAATCTAAGTCTCCGCAAATGGACTTTGTTAAATCGCTCTACCAAGTGCCCATTCGCGTATCTTCGCGGCCCAAAAAATTCTCAACCAACCCAATCTAAACCAAAAAAACTAATACAATGGCTGACCTAGACGACATCAGAGACGGAGACAATTTTGGTCTCAACACACCCGCCGACACCTCTTCATTCTACCTCAAGGGAATGAACAGCATGTCCTGGGGCATTAAAAACCGCATGTCCCGCATTTTTAACCGCCAATCGGGCCGCACCGTGATGCTGGCTTTCGACCACGGCTTCCTCATGGGACCGACCTCCGGTCTTGAGCGCATCGATCTCAACATCGCTCCGCTCGCCGAGGAAGCCGATTGCCTCATGGGTTGCCGCGGCATGATCCGCACCTCCATCCCGGCGGACAACACCAAGCCTATCTGTCTCCGCACCGATTCCGGCACCACCATCCTCACCGAGATGAACCACAACGTTCTCATCTCCGAGATCGACGCCATCAGCATGAACGTGTCCGCCATGGCCGCGATGCTCGCTATCGGCGACAAGGACACCGAAGCTTCCACCGTGGCGAACTTCAGCCGCCTCGTCGACATCGGCAACAAATACAGCATCCCCGTCATGGGCGTCACCGCCGTCGGTAAGGACATGGCCCGCGACTCCCGCTACTTCGGTCTCGCCTCCCGCGTCTGCGCCGAAAACGGAGCCAGCATCGTCAAAACCTACTACACCGAAGGATTTGAAAACGTCGTGGCCGCCTGCCCCGTTCCCGTCGTCATCGCCGGTGGCAAGAAGCTCCCCGAGCTCGAAGCCCTCGAACTCTGCTACAACGCCATCCAGTGTGGCGCTTCCGGAGTCGACATGGGCCGCAACGTCTTCCAATCCGCGAAGCCTCTCGCAATGATGAAGGCCGTGAAAGAAGTCGTTCACAACGGAGCCAAGCCCTCCGAAGCGATCGAGATCTTCAACGCTGGCTAGTCACCCTGGCCGGGGCTTCCAGCCCCGTCGCCAAGCAACTTCAACCCCGGGCGCAAGCCCAGGGTTCCTCTAAAGGAGCCGTGGCGCCCTCGCCACTGATCCGCCAAGACCCCAAAATTCGCTCAACCCAAACCGGTCCTCGCATCCAAGCGGCGAGGGCGCCACAACTCCTTTCCCATGACCCGCGCCGAAACAATCGACCTCATTCGCAGCCGCCCACAACTCTCCGTCGCCACCCTCAGCGCCGACATCGGCAACCAGGCCGCCGCCCTGCAAACCCTGCAAGAAAACGGCGTGAATCTCCTCCACTTCGACGTCATGGACGGAAACATCTGGCCCAATATCACCGTCGGCTCCCCCTTCGTTGCCGGCCTCAAAACGGACCTCCTCAAAGACGTCCACCTCCTCATCGACAAACCCGAAAAGCACATCGCCGCCTTCGCCAAAGCCGGTGCCGACCTTATCTCCTTCTCCGTCGAATACACCGCCGACATCGGAGCCACCCTCTCCCTCATCTCCGAGGCCAATCCCGGGATCCTTCGCGGCGTCTCGCTCAATCCCGGAACGCCTCTCGAAACCATCAAGCCATTCCTCGCTCAGATCGACTACGTCCTCGTGCTCGGCGTCGGCCCCGATACCGGCAAGGAAGCCTTTCTCGATCTCATCCCGGCCAAAATCGAGACCCTCCTCAACTGGAAATCCGACCTCCTTATCTGCATCGATGGTGCCGTCAAAAAAGAAACCATCCCCCAAATCGCCGCCATGAACCCCCACTTCGTCGTCTCCGGTTCCGCCATCTTCGACGGCAACGACCCCGTTGAGAACCTCGCCTTCTTCAACAACGCACTTGCATCGTAAATCCTAAATTCGAGAACCAGAGATTCTAAACAAACTCAAAACCCTCAACCACATAATCGCGTGGGGCAAAGCCCTTTACGCGACCAAGTTTCATCTCTTTCGTGGTTCCAAACCTCCACGACCCAGGCCTTTAAAAACCTTCGCGTCTTTGCGGTAAACAACCTCTGCGTCACTCCGCGTCCTCTGCAACTCTGCGATCAGCAAAAATTCCCAACTCTCAATATCATGTCTGAACAAATCCACGCCGGAAAAGTCGCCATCGTCACCGGAGCCGCAGGCGGTATCGGTCGCGCCACCGCTGAAAAACTTCGCAACGACGGGGCCACCGTCGTTGGCCTCGACATCAATCCCGCAGTCATCGAAAACCTCAAAGGCGAGCGCCTCGCCGGAGCGGTCTGCGACATCACGGACGACGCAGTCCTCAAAGCCGCCATCGACAAAACAGTCGCTGACCACGGCAGCCTCGACATCATCGTCGCCAACGCCGGCATCTTCAAATCCGGAGAATACATCGAGGACCTCCTGGAATCCTGGGACCTTCACCTCAAAATCAACCTCACCGCCACCCAGCGTTTCCTCAAGTTCTCCATCCCACACCTCAAGAACGGGACCAACGCCTCCATCATCATCGTCGGCTCGCGCAACTACGCTGCTCCCGGACCAGGGGCCGCCGCCTACTCCGTCACCAAAGCCGGCGTCACCCAACTTGCCCGCGTCGCCGCCCTCGAGCTTGCCCCCGCTGGAATCCGCGTGAACGTCATCCACCCCGATGCCGTCTTCGACACCGAAATCTGGACCGAAGAAGCCTTGCAGAAATCAGCCAAGCGTTACGGCATGACCGTCGAAGAATACAAAACGAAAAACCTCCTCCACACCGAGATCACCTCGGCCGGAGTCGCCGCCATGATCAGCACCGTGGCCGGCCCAGTCTTCTCCGCCACCACCGGAGCCCAAATCCCCATCGACGGCGGAAACGACCGCGTGATCTAGATTGCGACTTCATCCGATCTGTGGAAAACTGCCATCATGATCGCTGAAACGATCCCAGCCCTTGCAAATCTCACCAAGGAGGAAAAAGTCATCCTTGCTGCCGAACTTTGGGCGGATGCCGAAGGCGTCGATGACGTTTCCGAACCCGATCCAACGGTTCCCCAACTCCTCACCGATCGCCTTGCCCAATATCGTTCCGATCCCGATTCAGCCCTATCCTGGGAGGCTTTCCGCAACACCCTGAAAGCCGTCTCGAATGGCTGAAATCGTCATCCTCCAAGGCGCACAGAGCGACCTCATCAGAATCACCATTCGTCACGGGGACCGCTTCGATTCAGCCCTCGACCGCGCCTTCCAACAATTAATTTGGGTGTCGGTTACGAGATAATGGGCTTTGGCGAAAGCAATAATGGCTGCTTTGTTTTGCTTTGAATTCATCTCAAGTTGGTCAACTTTTCCCTGCGCCCAGAGCTTCGGGGCAATTTCTCCCGAATTCTTACAGGACCACCCGCAGAATGAAGGGCGGAACTCAATCGAACTTCAACCGATAAGCCTGCGCGGCATTCTTCCAAAAATAGCGCTCACACGCTTCCTGTCCTTTCGCGGAAAAATACTCGTTCACCAGCTTCACAAAGCTCGGGTAATCTCCACTATTCTTCGTACATGGCCAATTGCTCCCAAAAATCAACCGCTCCGCCCCGAGATTCTCCCAAAGCACATCGAGAACACTGCGATAATGATCCAGGGTATGAGGCGCAGGCTGCTTGAGACTGCGCTGATAAAGCCCGGAAATCTTGCGCCACACGTTCTTGTTCTTCGCCATCTTCTCAACCGCCGCCACCCAATTGGGGTCGGCAACCTTGCCGTCGAAATTATACCCGAAAACATGATTCACCACGATCCGTAGTTCCGGAATGGCCTGCGCCAACTGATCCACCTGCTCGACGGCTTCCACCCCTGCCCCATTCACGAGAATATCGACACTGAGCCCACTCTTCGCGAGCTCACGCATGCTCGCCAGAAACTTCGGGTCGGCGTAGTCGATCTTCTTCTTGTCACCGCCATTGCGCGCCCGAATCCCCACCAACCGGGAGTCCTTTTTTAAGTCCTCCAACTGCGCCGCGAAGTCGTCGGCATAAGGATCGATATTACCCACCAGTCCTACAAAATAATCGTCTCCCTTCACGAGATCGAGCACCCAACGGTTATCCACCGGTCGGTCGCTCGCTTCCACAATGATCACCCCGGTCAGACCTGCGGGTTTCGAAACTTTTTTAAACTCGGCCGGCAAGTGCGGTTTATATAGCACTTCGTCGTCCTTCGGCGGCCAGGGAATGCCATCTTCGCGGGTCGGATCGTAAAGGTGGATGTGGGTATCAATCATATGCTTCACTTCCGGAAGCGGACGCTCGTCACCCAAGGCGGTCGTCATGAGGAGGATCAAAGAAAAAAGGCACTTCATGGAATTCCCCGATCCTACGACACACATTTCAAGGCGCCAGAAAATTGCAAGGCCGCTGGCCCCAGGGCGATCAAGCCAGAGAGAAAACAACCGCGAATCTGCGCGAATCGACGCGAATCTCTTGGGTTCCGCGTTCCAAATGAAGCTGACTTGGAGCCATTCTCCCAAGATTCGCGAAATTTCGCGCAGATTCGCGGTTAACAATTCTTCATTTTCGTTTCGATCGGCGCAGAGGCAGCCGATTTCCCCAACCTTGATGGCACAGCCAGCGGCCCCTTCCTTCCCGGTGATTGACTGAGGTGCTTTTACCAGTTCGTTCAGCTTTTCACCCTTCCTTGATCGCCTCAGTTCTTCCCCGCCCCCCCCCGCCATCTTCCTCAACGCTCGAACCATCAGGAAGACGAGAATTCTTGCTACAAATCCCCCATTTCTGGCGTAGCAAGGCCGCTGGCCCCAGGGCGATCAAGCCAGAGAGAAAACAACCGCGAATCTGCGCGAATCGACGCGAATCTCTTGGGTTCCGCGTTCCAAATGAAGCTGACTTGGAGCCATTCTCCCAAGATTC
>Ga0209390_10002225_pt1 | contig 34703 bp, 27 predicted proteins | sample BON01_FD_187212 | JGI IMG/M metagenome (GOLD analysis project Ga0209390, IMG submission 187212) | Freshwater microbial communities from Lake Bonney liftoff mats and glacier meltwater in Antarctica - BON-01 (SPAdes) (version 2) | ecosystem: Environmental > Aquatic > Freshwater > Ice > Glacier...
CCTACGCAATTCTCCACTACGTTCCGAATTGCTCCGGCGGGCAGGCAAATCATCCGCCTTCGTTAATCTCCACTACGTTCCGATTAACTTGCGCCTTCGCTTCCTACGTCAGCTTCGACGCACAAGTCGGCGGGCAGGCAAATCACCCTCCTTCGTTAATCTCCACTACGTTCCAATTAACTATGGCGGGCAGGCAAATCATAAATATTAGACTGCCACGCGGTGGATTTGATCAACGGTGCAGCGCATATCATCTACGCTTTTGAGAACCGTGACATTACTTGGCACTTTAAGGTTGGGATGGGTTACAATCAAGAAACCCGTTACATAGATTTGAGCATCTGGCCAGGATTTGGCGAGGGTATCGACAAAGGTTTGGACTTCATTTGAAGTCATGCCCGTGGTAACTACCGACATCACATATTCTGGCTCATAGAAATCAAAGACGGTGCGGAGATCTTCGAACGGGAGATTTTGTCCGAGGTAAACCACATCATGCCCCCTATTTCGCAACATATAGTTCGCAAAGAGCAATCCGATTTCATGGGGCTCTCCTTCTGGGAGGAAGAGCAGAAATTTCTTGCCGTCTTTATGGATTTTACCTGTTTGCGCATCAATTGCTACAAAGAGCTTTTGGCGGATGAGGTTGGTAATAAAATGTTCATGTGCGGGGTGAATGGAACCGGTTATCCAAAGAATACCAATCTGCTGTAAAAAGGGAAACACCACGTGAATCATGGTTTCTTCCAATCCTTGGCGAAGGATATTATTGGCTAGAATGCGGTTAAAACCTTCTTCATCCAAGCTAAACATGGCTGCAATGAGCGCCTTGATTTGGCTTTCATAGGGGGAATATTTTTCAGAAATGGTCAAAACCATCTCACGTATTTTCTCCTCCTCCATCTTGGCTATTTCGGAAATTTTAATGCCGTAATTATTGAGGATGGATACATTGAGAATATAACGCAAATCATCATCGTCATAATAACGAATATTGGTCGCGGTACGTTTAGGTTCTATCAAATGATAGCGTTGTTCCCAAATTCGCAGGGTATGCGCTTTGATCCCAGTAATGGTTTCAAGGTCTTTTATAGAAAAGGTCGACAAGGCTATATGTGCTTTATTATTCAAAACAGCATTACCTTAGCATTGTTTACTTATCATGACAAAATTTTCAAATTCTTTACGCGTATTAATTGCTGGCGGTTCTGGGTTGGTTGGCACAGCGCTCAATAAACACCTCACTAGCAAAGGTATGCAAGTGAAGGTATTAAGCCGTCATGCCGAAAACCCAATTTATCAATGGCATCCTTCCCAAGGCAAGGTAAACAAGCTCGCATTGGAAGAGGCGGATATTATCATCAACCTTGCTGGAGCCAATATTGCAGGGGGTATGTGGACTGAACATTACAAAAAACTACTCCGTGATTCGCGTATAGATAGCACCCGAATCCTTGTTGAAAACTTGGCGAAGGTGGCTTCAAAACCGCGTCATTTTATTCAGGCTTCGGCCATCGGCTATTATCCCAATGGCGATGAATTGATGGATGAAACCCATGAAGCTGGAGAGGCATTTCTTTCCAAACTCACTTCCGATTGGGAACAAGAGGCAAAACCAGTTGAGAGCACAAACACCTTATTCAGCACGATACGCTTAGGCATTGTTTTACAAGAAGGGGATGGATTTCTTGGAAAAACGGTTCCGCCTGCTCGCTTCGGACTATCTGCTGCCTTTGGGGATGGGAAACAACAAATCAGTTGGGTTCATATTGATGATTTGGTGGAAGTTTTTTCCTGGATAATCGAAAATGAAGAGGCTGGTGCTTATAATGCGGTGGCGGATCAGGTGGTCTCTAATAAAGAAATGACAGCAGCCATCGCTAAGGCTTTGCATCGTCCATATTTCTTGCCCAATATTCCAAAGGCTATTTTAAAGCTCGGATTAGGAGATTTGAGCAGTGAACTCTTGGCCAATCATGCCATCTCCAATAAAAAACTCCAAACAAAAGGCTTCAGCTTTCGTTTCAAAGACATTGATACTGCTTTGAACGATTTGTTGCATGGATAAAATTTCCCTTTTCTGGTTTCGTCGAGATCTCCGTTTACAGGATAATGCTGGACTTTACGCCGCATTAAAAGCTGGATTTCCAGTACTTCCTGTTTTTGTCTTTGATACCGAAATTCTAGATAAGCTTGAAGATAAGGCGGATGCGCGGGTCACTTTTATCCATCAATGTATAGAAGAGTTAAAATCGCAACTTCAAGCTATAGGAAGCGATATGCGTGTTTTGTATGGGAGTTCGATGGAATGTTTTCAAGAACTCATTATCACGTATTCTATCGATGCTGTTTATACCAACCGAGATTACGAGCCCCAAGCCATTGAACGCGATCAAACTATCCAAGAATTTCTAGAAGCCAACGGTATTGCATTATACGGTTTCAAAGACCAAGTCATATTTGAAAAAAATGAAATCGCCAAGGACGATGGGACCCCTTATGTGGTATATACTCCCTATTCGAAAGCATGGAAAAGGCGTTTAGCGCTAGAACCTATCCCCCATTATCCGAGTGAGGAATTGATGGACAAGTATTTTCAAACCACACCTTTTCAATCCATGACATTGGCAGGTATTGGTTTTCAAACAAGCAGCCTCCGCTTTCCACCTAAGGAAATCCCAAAGGAGCGAATCATGCGGTATGATAAAGTAAGAGATTTGCCCGCGGTGCTCGGAACATCCCGCTTAGGAATCCACTTTCGGTTTGGTACGGTGAGTATTCGTGAGAAGGCCAAGAAAGCAGCATTCATGAATGAAAAATACTTCAATGAACTGATTTGGCGCGATTTCTATCAGATGATTTTGGCAAACTTTCCACGCGTTGTCCAAGAATCCTTTAAGCCCAAATACGATTTTATACAGTGGCGGAATGACCCCGAAGAATTTGAAAAATGGTGCGAAGGAAAAACCGGCTACCCGCTAGTGGATGCCGGCATGCGCGAATTAAACACCACGGGATTTATGCATAATCGTGTGCGCATGGTCGTGGCTAGCTTTTTATGCAAACACTTACTGATTGATTGGCGTTGGGGCGAAGCTTATTTCGCTGAAAAACTGCTCGATTTCGACCTCGCATCCAATAATGGAGGCTGGCAATGGGCCGCTGGTTCTGGCGTAGATGCGGCCCCTTATTTTCGGGTATTCAACCCCACGCTACAACTTGAAAAATTTGACAAGGAATACGAATACGTGAAACAATGGGTCAAAGAATGGGGAACAAATTCCTACCCCAAACCAATCGTAGATCACGCCTTTGCGCGCAATCGCTGCTTGGAAATTTATAAAGCAGCATTAACACAATCGTAAAGGAATACTTACTTTCGTATAAGCATGGATGCATTACTCGAATCACTTAAAACTGCACTGAACTTCAAAATCATTGAAGTGGGATCCTATACCCTTCAAGTGTTTAATATTGTGCTTGTTATTGGAGTCTACGTGATTAGCCGACTGCTACTTTTCAGCCTCGGCCAGTTCATGAAACGCCGAGTAAAGCAACAAGTGATTGACCCAAGGAAGTCGTATGCAATCATACAGATTGTGAAATACCTCGTTTATCTGATAGCCCTTTTCATTGCGACAGACAGCCTTGGCGTTCAGGTAACAGGTCTTTTACTTGGTTCTACCGCCTTATTTCTTGGACTTGGCTTAGGACTCCAAGACACGTTTAAAGACATTGTTTCTGGAATAGTAATATTGATTGAACGAACCGTTTCTGCGGGTGATATTGTGGAAATAAATGGCATCGTTGGTGAGATCACGGATGTTGGTCTAAGAACTACCCGTGTCCTTACTCGCGAGGATATCATCATCTTAGTTCCCAATCAAAAGCTCGTTAATGATCAAGTAATAAACTGGACACAGAACCAGATGCCTACACGTTTTACTATTGAAGTAGATGTGGCCTATGGTTCGGATACCCGCTTGGTGGAGCGACTATTGATTGAGCAAGCCAAGAATCATCCAGAAACTGTCGCCCACATGCTACCAACTGTCCATTTCACTAATTTCGGAAACAGTGGACTGGCCTTCCGCCTTAATTTCCATTGTGAGGAAATGTTCCGTATTGAGCGGATTAAAAGCGATATACGTTTTGCCATTGATGACGCTTTTAGGAAAAATGGCGTTACGATTCCATTCCCACAAACAGATGTATGGTTGCGTACTCCGCAGAAGTCGGATTAGAATCAGCTAGCCGGTGCGGTGGGCCGAAAAACAAGCGACTAATACCAGCTATTGCTAAAAAGAAATACTAATTTCGAAGCTCAAAATTTAGTTCATGCAGTATAAAGATTTACAACCTACCGCCGTTTGGGAACATTTTGCTCAACTCAATGCGATTCCAAGAGGATCAAAAAAAGAAGAAAAAGCCGCTCAGTTTGTTGCTGATTTTGGTGCCCTTTTAGGTTTAGAAGTTCTACGCGATGAGATTGGTAATGTGATTATCAAAAAGCCAGGTCAAAATGGTGGAGAATCCAGTGCTCCTGTAATTCTGCAATCGCATGTGGACATGGTTCATCAGAAGAATTCCGACACCGTTTTCAATTTTGATGAAGACGGCATTCGCATGTATGTGGAGGGCGAATGGGTCAAAGCCGAAGGAACCACCTTGGGTGCTGATAACGGAATGGGTGTTGCGTATATGCTGACCGTTCTCAAAGACAAAACCATCAAACATCCTCCTTTAGAAGCCCTCTTTACCATTGACGAAGAAGCAGGGATGACCGGTGCCAAAAACCTTGGTAAAGGCCTATTGGAAGGGAAACGACTATTAAATATAGATACGGAAGATGATGAGGAAATCACCATTGGATGTGCTGGAGGTGTAGATACGAATATCAGCCTTGATGTGCGTATGGAAGAAACTCCAGAAAACACCAAAGCCTATTATATAACTGTCAACGGACTTAAAGGTGGACATTCAGGAGTGGATATCGACTTAGGCCGTGGCAATGCCAATAAGATATTGATTCGTTTGCTCTTCCAAGGCTATTCCAAGTTTGGAATGCGCCTCAATTCATTGGATGGCGGTGGCTTGCGTAATGCAATACCTCGCGAAGCCTTTGCCACCGTAGTTGTTGATATCCAAAAGACGGGAGAATTCGAAGAGCATCTTCATCATCTAAGTGAAGATATTAAGCGCGAACTTGCTACAACCGAACCTACCTTAAGGGTAAAATGGGAACTAACCGCAAACCCGGTGAATGTGGTAAATATTACTTCCCAAGTAAATATTATCCGTGCGCTCTACTCTATAACCAATGGCGTCTATAGAATGAGTAGCGATATTCCAGGATTGGTGGAAACCAGTTCCAATCTAGCGCGTATCGTGGTTAAAGACGGGAAATTTACGAGCCAAAGTTTGCAAAGAAGTTCGGTAGAATCAGCGAAAGATGATATTGCCAATTCTATTCGCTCCTGCTTTGAACAAATTGGAGCGGTGGTTGAGAATGCCGGCGACTACCCCGGATGGAAACCAAACCCGAAATCAGATCTTTTGGATATAGCCATTGCCTTGCATAAAGACGTATTTCATCGCGATCCGAAAGTAGCGGCTTGTCATGCCGGACTCGAAACCGGAATTATCACCGGTGTTTACCCGGGCTTAGATATGATCTCTATCGGACCAACCATCAAGCATCCTCACTCGCCTGATGAAAAGGTGAAGATCAAATCAGTGGCTGATTTCTGGGACTTCTTTTTGAAGCTTCTGGCACAGCTATAAATTGAGTTAAAAATTCAAGCATCTGGGGCGAAAATGAAACTGGACAAGCATTCCTAGGTATGTGTTTGCTCTAAATTTGCTGAGTTTAGCAATACCTCAAATATGGCCAATCGCGTCCTTCCCCTGCTATGCATCCTATTTATTGGCATAACAGCTTGTCAAAAAGAGCAGGCAAGCACCAATGAGGAAACTGCGCTGCCGGATAATATGTATGATTTAAAGGTGACGAATACCTTTGATTTCAAATCCACACGCGATATCAAAATGCGTGTTCGCATAGAAAACGCTAACTATAAAGGGGAAATTTATCGCGTTAATGTATACGATGATTTCCCAACCATTGCGAATCTTATTAGCTCCGCAATAGTTACGGCAGGCGATGACCTTGAATTATCTTTTCGTATTCCATCTTCTTTGGGTGATATCTATATTGAGAAAGTATCATCTTTTGGTGCCCGTGAATTGCAGAGATTGGAATCAGCCGATTATTTGGCGGCTACTTTTAAGCAAAGCAGTACGCTTCAATTAAAACGCATGACAGGTTCTGGCCTGGATTGTACAACGGGTTGTTCTACCACCTATAATAATTATAGTGGTAACCTCTCTCTAAGCAGTGGCTCCATTTGTATTACTGGAACCTATAGCGGAAAACTCACTTTGAGTGGTTCCGTAGTGGTACGAATTTGTGGAACAGCAAATATTAGCAAGCTAGAGTACGATAATAACTCTACAGCCACCATGTACTTCTTGGAGAACAGCATTATTATATTGAATGATCTCGACATGAAGAATAGTAATACGCTGTTATTGAATTTTTCTGATAGCCTGAAAGTAACCAGCAATATCGATATAGTGGGTCAGTTTACCAATAATGGGAAGATGAGCATTCACGGGAATTTGAAGATAAAAAATCAAAACCCAGGCTTTGTTAATAGCGGCCAATTATATGTGGAAGATGATTTGGAAGTAGAAAACAAGCTGATCAATAATTATAGCCTCTATACCAATAAAAAAATCAATGTTAAAAACGGAGCCAGCGTCACGAACAACTGTGAACTATTTTCTGTCGCTGATTTTGAAAATGACGGAACTTTCCTGAACTATGGCTATGTAAAATGCTATGCGCTCGCGAAAATAAAAAGTGGGAAAACCTTCTTTAATTATGATGGTGCTTTACTGAGCACAGAAGACATAGAAATCTCAGGAACCATTGATGGATCTTCTACCAGTGGTCTTTCTACGGTGAAGGTAGCCGACAATACCAACTTCAAATCTGGAGCTGAGATTAAGGGGAATGTGGAACTTTGTGATAGCACGGGGGTCAATTCGAATAATGGAACCCTAACGAGCCCTGCTGCCTTTGCATGCGCCAATTATATCGCCACGTCTGCCTGTAACCCAGAAGGATTTGGAAGCGCTACAGTGAATGATTCAGATGGCGATGGCGTTGCAAATAATATGGACGATTACCCCAATGATGCCTCACGCGCCTATACTAGCTACTACCCGAGTGCAAGCTCCTATTCCACTTTAGGTTTTGAAGATTTGTGGCCGTCGCAAGGAGATTTCGACTTCAATGACTTGGTTATTTCTTATCAAGTGAAACAGGTACTCAATGCGTCGAATGATGTGGTCGAATTTTACTCCACCTATTTCGTGCGAGCCATTGGCGCCTCGTATGATAATGGATTTGGTTTCCAATTGGATGATATCACTCCTTCGGAAATAGCGAATATTACTGGACAAAGCATCAGTAAGAATTATTTGAGCTTTAATAGCAATAAAACAGAAAGCGGACAAAATAAGGCCGTCATTATTGTCTATGATTCACCAGAACCGCTCATTAACCGTGTGGGAGGTTCCATGTTTAATACTATCAAGACCAATGGAACAGGAACTTACGATACACTCAATCTTTATGTTAGTTTCACCAATCCAATGGCCTCGAGCAAATTAAGTCCGAGCAAATTCAATCCATTTATTATGGTGAATGGACAACGTGGGGTAGAGCTTCACTTGCCAGACATGATTCCAACAACAAAGGTAAACTCACAACTCTTGGGAACTTTTGACGATGATTCAAACCCAACCTTAAACAAATTTTATAGAACTAAGAATAATCTCCCTTTTGTAATTGAAGTACCGGCCACCTTCGACTACCCGGCCGAAAAGGCATCCATCAGTGATGCCTATAGCTATTTTATTAATTGGGCTGTTAGCGAAGGAGTGAATTATAAAAACTGGTATGAAAACGTTTCAGGCTATCGAAATGCCAATAAAATTTATTGATTTCATCGCGCAAAAACTTCTATTACAGCGTTATCCATCCATTCACCCTTTAGAAACCTCAGTACAATTATTTAATTCGAAAAGGGAAAGCAATTCCAATTTAGGGATTCCATTCCAAATTCAAGGATGGCATAAACTACTGTTTTTCAATAAATTAAAACTAGGACTCATATTTGCAGGCTAGTAAGTAATGGTGACAAACACAAAATATATATTCGTTTTAGGCTTAAGCACATTGCTTGCGCTAGGTGCCTGTCAGAAGGAAAAAAAAACAGACGAAAACACTGATTCAGCCTTACCAACCAGTATGGTTGATTTGAAGGTTTCAGATGATTTCAATTTTGAATCTACCCAAGACATTAAAATAAGAATCCGTGTGGATCGTGGCCGTTATAAAGGAGAAGTAGTTCGTGTAAATGTATACGATGATTTCCCAACCATTGCCAGCTTGATTACCTCTCAATTAACTAAGGTGGGCGACGAGTCTGAATTGTCATTCCGCATCCCATCCTCTTTGGAATTCTTGTATATAGAAAAAGTTTCATCCGACGGCTCTAAAGAACTTCAACGCGTGTCTGCTTCGAAGCATATGGCGGCAAACTTCAACCAATCAAACACGGTTCAACTAAAAGGCCAACCAGGCTCAGGACTCAATTGTACGACTGGATGTACTACTACTTATAATAATTATAATGGGGATTTGACGCTAAGTTCCGGTACTATTTGTATCACTGGCACCTATAGCGGAAAGCTCACACTTAGTGGCTCTGTAGTTGTTCGTATATGTGGTACGGCAACGATTGATAAGTTGAAATACCATAATAACTCTACGGCTACCGTCTATTTCTTGGAAAACAGTATTGTTGTCCTGAAGGATTTAGACATGAATAATTCAAATACCCTTCTTCTAAACTTTTCTGATAGCCTCAAGTCAACCAATAATGACGTTGAGGTGGTCGGCCAGTTTACGAATAATGGGAAGATGAGCGTTGAAAAGAAACTCAAAATCAAAAACCAAAACCCAGGTTTCGTGAATAACGGAGAGCTCTATGTCAAAGAATACTTAGAGGTAGAAAATAAATTCACTAACAACAACTCGGTATTAACCAACGACAAGTTAAAAATTAAAAATAATGCAAGCTTTTATAATAACTGTCAGTTAGTTGCCTTAGACGATATTGAAAACGAAGAAGAAATTCACAATTACAGTTATATTAAGTGCTACAAAGAGGTGCAAATTAAAAATAATGCACTCTTAAAAAACTATAATGGTGCCTTAGTAAGTACGGATGATATTGAAATTGATGGAATACTTGACGGAACATCTTCAAGTGGACTGTCGACGGTTAAAGTCGGAGATAATACCAATTTCAAAAGTAATGGTGAGATTAAAGGGAATATAGAATTATGTGATAGCTCTGGAATCAATACCAATAGCGGTACACTAACTAGTCCTGCAGTTTTCGCCTGTGCCAATTATGTGGCTACTTCGGCATGTAACCCAGAAGGATTTGGAACAGCCACGGTAACAGATACAGATGGCGACGGTGTTGCAGATACAATCGACGACTATCCAAATGATGCAACAAGAGCCTATAACAGCTACTACCCAAGTGCCTCCACTTTTTCAACCATTGGGTTTGAAGATTTGTGGCCATCGCAAGGGGATTTTGACTTCAATGACTTGGTAATATCCTACCGCATCAAAAAAGTATCGAATGCTTCGAACAATATTGTTGAAACGTATAATACCTATTTAGTTCGCGCAATTGGAGCAACCTATGATAATGGGTTTGGTTTCCAATTGGATGATGTGACTCCTTCTGAGATTTCGACCATAACGGGACAAAGTATCACAAAGAACTTTTTGAGCTTGAATAGCAACGGCACGGAATCAGGGCAAAACAAAGCCGTGGTTATTGTATATGATTCGCCAGAGCCTGTTATAAATCGTGTTTCTGGATCCATGTTCAATACCATAAAAACCAATTCAGCAGGAACCTTTGACACGGTCTCTGTTCATATAACATTTAGCAGTCCTTTGGCATCTACGAAGTTGGCACAAGGCAAGATCAACCCATTTATCATCATTGATGGACAACGAGGAGTTGAGCTACATTTACCCGACATGGCTCCAACCAATAAAGCCAATACGCAACTATTAGGCTCACAAGATGACGATTCGAATCCAAGTACAGGACGTTATTATAAAACGAGCAATAATCTCCCATTCGTTCTTGAAGTACCTGCCACTTTTGATTACCCTTCTGAAAAGGAATCAATAAGTGATGCTTATACTTATTTCATCAATTGGGCAGTAAGCGGAGGAGTAAACTATACTGATTGGTATGGCAATGTCTCTGGCTACCGAAATGCCAACAAGATTTATTAAGACCAGATTCAATATAATTCAACAAAAGCCATCCTTCCATAGGGTGGCTTTTTTTTAGTGGCCTTTATTTTGTCCTTACAAAGCTTCACATCCCGTTCCATCTTTTGCTTAATCCCCGTACCAAATACGTGTCTAATAAAGAATCAATTCCAATAATGGGATATTATACTCCAATTGAACAAGTCATACACGATTGTATTTCAATACTTTAATTTATGGCAGCTAAATTGATTATGGGTTGGAAACCTATTTTTAATGAAAGTAAGATTTTTCCTCATCGCTGGACTTAGTCTCATTATCGGATTGAGCGCCTGTAAAAAAGAAAGCAACCCATCGAATACCAATGATTCGGTATTGCCTACAAATATTTTTGACTTAAAAGTGAAAGAAGACTTCAATTTCAAATCTACACGCGACATCAAAATGCGTGTGAATATTGAAAATGGAAATTATGCAGGTGAAGTTTATCGTATCAATGTATATGATGATTTTCCAACCATCGCGAATACCATTACTTCTGGAATCACCAAAGTAGGGGATGATTTAGAATTGTCTTTCCGTATTCCTTCCGCTTTGGAGTATTTGTATATTGAAAAAGTGGCTTCAACGGGAGCGAGAGAATTGCAACGCGTTGCAGCAGCAAACTATATGGCTGCCAATTTTAGCACCTCTCAAACTTTGCAATTAAAAAGTCAACCAAGCTCTGGTTTGAATTGTACGACCGGATGTTCAACAACCTATAATAACTATTCGGGTAACTTAAGTCTTTCTTCGGGTACTGTGTGTTTGACGGGAACTTATAGCGGAAATTTAACGGTTAGTGGGTCTACCATTATACGAATTTGTGGAAATGTAAATATTGGAACGATCAATGTGAATGGTTCTAATCCAACCGTTAAGTTTTATTTCTTGGAAAACAGTATTGTTTCCGTGAATAACTTCAATATGAATAGTACAAGCGTTGAGGCGTATAACTACTCTGACAGCTTAAAATTCACTTCTGGTTGGAGCGTAGGCGGTTCATTTACCAATAATGGAAAAATGAGCGTTCATGGTAATTTGAATATCAATAACGGTGCACCAAACTTTACAAACAACGGTGAAATCTATGTGGAAGATGATTTGAATAACAACGAATCACTCACGAATAACAACTATATCTTCGTTAACAAAAAACTGAAGCCAAACGGCACTTCTACCACCTATAACTATTGCCAAATCTACTCTGTAGAAAGCTTCGAGAATAATAACACTTTCCATAATTATGGCTATGTGAAATGCTACGATGAGACCAAAATCAATGGCTCAACCAACTTTTACAACTATTCAGGAGCTCTTTTAAGCACCAAAGACATCACAATCAACGGTACTTTGAATGGACCTAGCTCTTCTGGAGTGGGAACAATAAAAGTTGCAGACAATACAAGAATTAACGGTGGAGGTGTTCTATCTGGAAGAGTTGAGCTTTGCGACAGCTCTGGTATCAATACAAATAATGGAACTGTTTCCAGCCCCGCCTCTTTAAGTTGTGCTAACTATATTGCTACTTCCGCATGTAACCCAGAAGGTTTTGGAACGGCACAAGTAACGGATACAGACGGTGACGGAGTTGCGGATTCTATCGACGACTACCCAACGGATGCTACACGTGCTTATAATAGCTACTACCCAAGTGCGTCCACTTTTTCAACTGTTGGATATGAAGATCTATGGCCATCACAAGGGGATTATGACTTCAATGACTTGGTGCTTGGCTACAGAATCAAAAAAGTATTAAATGCATCAAATAATGTTGTTGAGATATACAATACCTACCTCGTTCGTGCACTTGGTGCAACTTTCGATAATGGTTTCGGATTCCAATTGGATGACGTTACCCCTTCAGAAATTTCTAGCATCACTGGTCAACGTATATCGAAGAACATAGTGACCTTGAACTCGAACAAAACAGAATCAGGTCAGACCAAAGCTGTCGTAATTGTATACGATACTCCGGAGCCATTCATTAACCGCGCTGGTGGATCTTTCTTCAATACAGTGAAAGCAAATGGTACGGGTACATTCGATACCTTGAGTATATATGTACAATTTAGCTCACCACTTGCGGGTAGCAAATTGACTCAAGCGAAATACAATCCATTTATCTTTGTAGCTGGAACCCGCGGAACAGAAGTACACTTGCCAGACATGGCACCAACAAGCTTGGTGAATACATCGCTCTTAGGAACAAAAAGCGATAACTCTAACCCAAGTACAGGTCGCTACTACAAAACGAGCAATAACTTACCTTTTGCAATTGAGGTTCCATCAACTTTTGCCTACCCTGCTGAAAAAGAATCAATCAGCGATGCCTATAGCTACTTTATTACCTGGGCAGTTAGTAGTGGAGCAAATTATACCAACTGGTATGAAAACGTTTCTGGATACAGAAATACGAATAAAATCTATTAAAATTTACTAGGGAGAGAACATACTTCGTATGATTGAAAAGGCTATCCAATGGGTAGCCTTTTCTTTTATACAAAGCTAGGAAGATGTAAATTGCGCCTTCATGACAGCCTATCAGTTTACCGAAGCCTTTGCCAAAGAAATGGATGCGCAAGATTCACTTGCCACCTTTAGAAATGAATTCCATATTCCAGTTATTCACGGAAAGGAAAGTATTTACCTCACGGGGAATTCTCTCGGTCTGCTCCCCAAAACAGCGAGAGCATATGTTGAGCAAGAGTTTCTCGACTGGCAGAATTTCGGCGTAGAAGGGCATACGGAAGCAAAAAACCCGTGGCTTTATTACCATCATACACTCAGCAAACAAGCTGCCGCTATTGTAGGTGCACAGGAGAAAGAAGTGGTTGTGATGAATAACCTAACCGCTAACCTGCATTTGATGATGGTGAGTTTCTACCGTCCAAATGCCACGCGTTATAAAATGATTATCGAAGGTGCCGCCTTCCCTTCCGATCAATATGCAGTAGACTCTCAAGCCAAATTTCACGGTCTTGATCCAAAAGAAGCCATCATTGAGTTAAAACCTCGAGAAGGTGAACATATCCTCCGGTCAGAAGATATTCTGGCCACTATTGAAGCGAATAAAGACAGCCTTGCACTCGTAATGCTTGGTGGTGTAAACTATTATACCGGACAAGTGTATGAGATGCAAAAGATTACTGAAGCAGCCCATGCCGCTGGTGCTTTTTGTGGATTTGACCTCGCCCATGGAGCAGGAAACTATCCAGTAAAACTCCATGATTGGGATGTTGACTTTGCCGTATGGTGCTCCTATAAGTACTTGAATAGCGGTCCTGGTGGTACTTCTGGCGTCTTTGTTCATGAACGGCATGGCAATAACCCTGAAATTCCACGTTTTGCTGGATGGTGGGGACATAATGAAAAAGAACGTTTCCTCATGAAGCGCGAATTCATGCCTACCGAAGGTGCGCAGGGATGGCAATTGAGTAATGCCCAAATATTCCCGATGGCAATCCATAAAGCGAGCTTAGACATCTTTGAAAGAGCTGGCTTTGGAAACCTAAGAGCAAAAAGCATCACCTTAACGGGGTATTTAGAATTCGTGCTGCAAAGTCTCACCGAATCTAGCAATCTAGACTTTCAAATCATTACCCCAGCGGATCCAGAACAAAGAGGATGTCAGCTTTCAGTACTTGTAAAAGCCAATGGGAAAGCCTTGTATGATTATTTGAAAGCACAAAGCATCATTGTTGACTGGAGAGAGCCTAATGTAATACGCATGGCGCCAGTGCCTTTGTATAACCGTTATTTGGATATCTATGAACTCGGAAAAGCCATCCAAGCTTTCGGAAACTGAGATTGAATTTCTAGATGGATATATACTAAAGCATTCAAATGAAATAGCATGGCCATAAATATTAAAAATATTGCTCAAGCATTTGAGCAGGTGAATGCCTATTGGTCTCCTGCCCTTCTTGCGTCCTTGAATGGGCAGGATGTGCGCCTTGCCAAACTCAAAGGGGAGTTTCCTTGGCACCAACATGATAATGAAGACGAATTGTTCTTCATAATCAAAGGAACCTTAACGATTGACCTAGAAGATCAAAGCTTGGTATTGAAAGAAGGAGAAATGGTAGTTATACCTCGTGGCACACAGCATAGACCGCGTGCAGAGGAAGAAGTTCATGCCCTGCTTTTTGAGCCTGCAAGCACATTGAATACGGGAAATATTAAGAATGAATTTACGAAATCGGAATTGAAAGACTTGCGCTAGTGAAGGGCTGTTAGATTCCCGCGTTTTACACGTACAACATAACCACCTCTGCAGTAGTCAAACTCACGGTAGGTCAAGTAATAGCCATAGACCTCTTGCTGTCCGCCATTTTCTTTAAAATCACCCGACCATTCAGCATTTGGATCATCCGTGCGGAACATGAATTCCCCCCAACGATCAAAGATCATTAACTGGTAACTATCGAAGTTGCATTCGGTGCCGAAAATATTTCTAAAGTTTCCGCTATAGGGATAGGTATCATTTATTCCATCTCCATTGGGCGTAAAGGCATTGGGAAAGTCTACCACGCAGTAAGAGTCATCATAATAAGCCAACTCGAAGGTATCAAAAAGACTCTGACATTGGGTCGTAGCATTCACCACAAAATATCCTTCTGTACGCATCGAATCCAGTAAGGCATCGGAATTGATTTCACGCCAGGTTATTTGCGCACTATCAATCGGTATTTCAGGTAAAAAAACCTCATCCTTGCATAAAACATAACTCGGGTCTAGATTTAATGTCCAGAAGGGATAGATTTCTAATAATACTGAGTCATAGTCAACACATTTTGCCGCTGTCGTTGCCTGCAAATAATACCATCGCTGTGTATCTGGCTGAACCCATGTGACTGCTTCAAAGGGTTTACGCACCCCTTCTTTCGGTAGCCATTCAAAGCTATAATTTCCTTGTGCAGTGAGTAAAATGCTATCGCCCTGACAAACTCTTCTATCATACGATCGGATAATATCTAAGTCGGGAAGCTCATTAACGATGACATTAAAGGAATCCTTCTGCGTACAATTTGCATAGGTTTTGGTGAGCGTATACGAATAGGTTTCTTCTGCGGCTATTTCGGGATAGAGCACCTCATCATCCGACATATACACCGGACTGCTCCATTTAAAGCTGAGTATGCTGGTATCATTCAAGGGACCAATAGTTATCCTATCACCTATACATATTGGGGTATCAATTACCGCTGTAAATACTTCTGGAAAGAAAATACGAATTGGTTTGACGATACTGTCTTTGCAATGCTCATTCTCTACCCAAAGGTTCACGTAAACTATGCCTGAATCCGTATAAAACCATTGAGTGGTATCGCGAATGCTAACATCTCGGTCTGCGTTAATATCTCCAAAATCCCAATTCAGCTTGGTACTATTTGTAGAGGTCGAAAAGAATTTCACGCGCAAACCATCACAAGGCGGCAAATACTCATGTACAAAACTCGCATCAATCGTATTCTTTAAAACGTTCACATAGCTTTCAACGTAACACGACACGGAGTTCTTACGAACCTTATAGGTAGCATCCGCAAAAACGGTGGCTTTTGGATTGGGAATATTGGGATTATCTAAATTTGTTGGCGGCGACCATTGATAGCTGATACCTTGTTCTGGGGCAGGATTACCCAATTGTACTTCTTCTCCATAACAAACAATGCTATCTTGGATAAGCGCTTCTACTGTATCCGCCAAAATATGGACAATTCCAAAGGATGAGTTTTTACATCCCGCATCACTAACCGCATCTAGTCTAACAGGGTATTTACCGGGTCCAGGAAAAGTAAAGCTAGCATTGGTAACCCTGGAAGTATCCGATGCAACTGAATCCACTCCAAAATCCCATTTAAAATGGTCAATTGCGCCTGTAGATGTTGATGCATTAATGAACGAAACTTTGTTGGAGCAATACCCCTTTACAGGAGCAAAGACCGATTTTACGTCAAACGTACACTCGTAAACATTGAACTGAAAATCACGGAATACGGTATTAATTCGCACGCCATTTCTGTACTCATGAACAGCAATACCCACCACAAACTTCCCGATAGCTTGTGGAGTCATTTTAAATAATCCTGTATTTGGATCAATTGACATGTTTGGAGTGCTCTGTAGCTGCTTTGTTGTGCTATAACCATTTGCCCACAGCACACCTATTGGCGTCACAAAATTTGATGGGGCCGGCGCTGGATCTACCTTTGAGGCGCCATTTAAAGGTTGAAATAATTCATACACCAAGGAGTCTTTATCTGCATCAACCGCTGAATGGTCATACTCCAGCAACTCTTTCGAACAAAGAAAATTAGGCGGAGCACCTACAAAACGAGCGCTAGAATTGGTTCTTTTATTTGCCCTTTGCGGAATATTTGTAAGATAAGTTGAACCCGTTATATCCGGATTTACAATATTCTTAATTCCACTATTTCGGCAGCAACGTTGAAACTCCAATCGATAGCCACCTGGAATATCGGGCAATTTTGCACTTGCCGTATAGATGTATAAATCAACACATTGGTCTTTCGGAGGAATTACACAGCTATAGTTCGACCCACTCACGGAAATAGGTCCTTGTCGGGTTATTCCTAAGGTCGTGAGTAAAGTTCCGGAAGAATTAAAAACCCCGATACGTGAATTCACATCACCAGCAATAGCTCCTGGCTGGCCATTAATGCAGTCGATATAAAGCTTAAGAGTAATGGTATAATTATCATCTCCTATATACTCATAGGTCATGTCTCCCCCCACAATATGGGTGGCATTCGCCTGTTTTCCTGGCAAGAAGCAGAAAATACAGGTAAAAAACAGAACCAGAAAGTGCTGAAACTTGGCCATGGATTTTATATAAGAAGGGATAGCGAGCGAAAAAGTTGCTTACGCTTATCGATTCATTCAAATTTAACGATTAAATACTAGGTTTGGTTGCGCAAGTTTCTGCACTTCTTCTGCTTTGGCTGCTGCTTGCATTCGCTTATCTTTGCGGCCGTTTATGGAAAGAAAAGTTCGGGTACGTTTTGCCCCTAGTCCGACAGGCCCGCTGCATATTGGTGGAATTAGAACCGCTTTATACAACTACCTCTTTGCTAAAAAGCATGGGGGTGATTTTATTCTTCGTATTGAGGATACCGATCAAACACGCCTTGTGCCTGGTGCGGAAGAATATATTATTGAGTCGCTCAAATGGGTCGGAATTGTGCCCAATGAAGGACAGGGATTTGGGGATGGTGAATTTGGCCCGTATAAACAAAGCGAGCGTAAGTCTCTTTACCGCCAATACGCTGATCAACTAATCGAATCAGGGCATGCCTATTATGCCTTCGATACTTCGGAAGACCTAGATACAATGCGCGATACACTCAAGGCGAATGGCATGTCTCCACAATACGATGCCGTTTCGAGGATGAGCATGAAAAACTCTCTGACATTAAGTTCAGACGAGGTTCAAAAACGTCTTGATGCAAACGAACCATATGTCATCCGTATCAAGCTTCCCCGCAAAGAAGAGGTGCGTTTTCATGATATTATTCGTGGATGGGTGGTGGTTCATACCAATGCGATGGACGATAAAGTTTTGTTCAAATCGGATGGCATGCCGACCTATCATTTAGCAAATATCGTGGATGACTATTTGATGAAAATCACCCATGTTATTCGTGGGGAAGAATGGCTCCCTTCTGCGCCATTGCACGTGATGCTTTATCGGTACCTCGGCTGGGAAGATGTGATGCCAGAATTTGCGCATCTTCCATTGATTCTTAAACCAGATGGGAACGGTAAATTGAGCAAACGCGATGGCGACCGACTAGGTTTCCCTGTTTTCCCTATCAACTGGACCGACCCAAAAACGGGTGAGCTTTCCAGTGGATACCGTGATTCAGGCTATTTCCCTGAAGCAGTTGTTAATATTCTTGCCTTCCTAGGTTGGCACCCTTCTGATAACCGCGAGTTATTTGAATTAGATGAATTAGTTAATGAATTTAGCCTCGAACGCGTGAGCAAGTCGGGAGCGAAATTCGACGTGCAAAAGGCCTATTGGTTCAATCAACAGTATTTGCGCAATAAAAGCGATAAGGAATTGGCCTTGGCATTGCTTCCATTCCTAGAAAAAGAAAATGTTAAAGTGGATGATGCTTACTTAGCTCAAGTATGTGGCTTAATGAAAGAAAAAGTCAGCTTTATCAATGAAATCTATACCGAAGGACGCTATTTCTTCCATGAACCTACAAATTGGGACCAAGCTTTAATCGAGAAGAAATTCAAGGACTTCACTCCTGGAGTTTTGGCCGATTTAAGAGACGCGCTTTCCAGTGATACCGAATTCACAAAAGAAGCCATTGAACACCTTTTCCATGCCATCGTTGAAGAAAAAAATGGCCGTAAACCGGGTGAAATGATGCTCGCTTTCCGCCTTTCTGTATCGGGCGTGGCAGGTGGACCACCGATTTTTGACATGATTTCTCTGCTCGGACAAGAAACCGCCGTGCGGAATATGGATGCCTTTCTTTCGTTTTACCGAGGCTTAAACAGTCAATAGCGGATGTATGCTTCGTGCGATGTTTGTGTAATTGGTGGAGGAGCCGCAGGTTTCTTTGCTGCCATCCAAGCTGCGTCTCGAAGCACTATGAAAGTCCAAATTCTAGAACGAGGAAATAAACTTCTTTCGAAAGTGCTCATATCAGGGGGCGGTCGCTGCAATGTTACCCACGACTGCAAAGACCCTGACTTGCTCAGCACTTACTATCCTAGAGGCGAAGCTTTTCTAAATGAGAGCTTTCACTATTTCTCAGTGGAGGATACCGTTCAATGGTTTCGGGAACGTGGTGTGACGCTCAAGACCGAATCGGATGGACGCATGTTCCCACTAACGGATGATTCGGCGACCATAGCCAATTGTTTGATTGAAGAAGCCAAAGCACTCGGTGTTAAAATCGTGACCAAATGTGCCGCGCGGAGCATCGAGAAGAACGAGGATGGCTTTCTATTAGAAACCAACCAAGGACCCGTATTCTGCAAAAGTTTAATCCTGTGCACAGGTGGAGGATCCAAAGATTCAAGCCTAGACTGGATTCGCGAGTTGGGGATAGAGACTACACCCGTGGTGCCTTCTCTTTTCACTTTCAATCTGGCAAACGATCCTATACGGGAATTGTCGGGAGTGAGTGTTCCTAATGCAGCAATTCGCATTCGTGGAAAGCATAGCTATCAAAGAGGCCCTTTATTGATTACCCACTGGGGTTTAAGCGGACCAGCTGCCTTGCGCCTAAGTGCTTGGGAGGCGCGGGAACTTGCCGCAAAATCGTATGAGCTCGACTTAGAGGTGGATTGGACCGGACTAGGCGACTTACAAAAAGTAGCCGAACACCTTCGTGCTTATGCTGATGAGCATCCGAAAAAGCAATTGATTAATAGCCGTCCTTTTCCCGATATTCCTGAAAGACTATGGCAGTTCTTGGTTCAAAGAGTATTGGATCGTCCTTTTAGAAACTGGGCAGAATGCGGGAAAAACCTATTCAAGGCACTGTGCAATCAGCTAGGTGCCATGCCTGCGGAAGTAAAAGGGAAAACCCGTTTCAAGGAAGAATTTGTGACCTGTGGAGGTATCGACTTGAAAGGAATCGACCCAAGCACTTGCATGAGCAAAAAGATAGATGGACTCTATTTCGCGGGTGAATTAATGAATATTGACGGCATCACCGGAGGCTTTAATTTCCAAGCTGCCTGGACTACTGGATTCTTAGCTGGGAGTTCTGCTGCTGCTCGCTCTTAGCGCACAGAGACTGTATTAACCACCTGCATTTTTCCACTCTCATCGCGTTTCCAAAGTACTCCTAAAAGATGCAAATCAGCTTGTTTCCAATAGCCAATTAGGTCGATTTCTGTTTCTCCAACAAAGATTTCTCCAGCTTTATGATTTCCATTAGCCAAGGGAATTCCCCAAGCACCATCAACGGTTGCGCGAATGGTATTATAATGATAATAAGGACGTTTTGGATTTCCAGCTTGGTTATACTCCAATGAATCTTCCATTAAGTATAGGCCAAAGGAATAGGAATCATCCGTGTCTACTTGGTATTTCCCTCCATAGTAGATTTTAACCTTATTTCCTTCAATCTTAAAGTTGACAGCCGGAGCGATTTCAGCTTGTTCAGCCACGATTTCCTCGACCCAGGTTTTGGCCCTCGGTAAAAGCACACTAAAATCGGTCGATACATTAATAGTTCCTGATGGCACCGTGTTCTCCACCATCACAAAAGGAGTATATCTCGGCGAATAGCGTTTCGTGAGTGAGTCTGAAAAACCTTTAAGAATAAAGGGGTCAGAATATTTGATATGGATTTGAAGGCCTTCTGTGTTTGTTGGATTTTCTTCCAATATGCGATGAAACAATTCCGTGCCCCACGAACCGCAGCCCGAACAATCGGTACTCATAAAATAAAGGATCAATGCCTTTCTTTCCGTCTGAGGAATGAGGCAAGGTTTATCGCTTTCCGTATCTCCGCTTATCAAATAGAGCGAATTTGGATTTTGGCAAGTCGCTGCCGTTTTCCCAGTTTCAATTTCTGCTTTCTGACAATTCGCCAAAAGTAACATTGCAGGCAAAAAAAGGAAGAATGTGAATTTTCTCATGTATAGCTAAGATTCTTTTTTTTCTTAAAACGCTGCAGACGGGCTTCATGAGGTATCGCATCCAAATCTCCTTGAACATAGCGAATCATACATTCAGCCAAATGGGGAACCAATAATACACCGCGCGAACCCATTCCATTGAATACGTAAAGATCCGGTTCAGATAATTCACCTAATAAGGGACGTCTGTCTCTAGTAGTAGGCCTACCGCCGGCATCCTGACTGAGTATTTCGTATTTTTTCTCCGGGATAATTTTGTGTAATAGCTCCAGCAGTTTCGCTTTTCCATCCACTGTGGGATTTAAATCATCAAAGCTCCATTCGTAGGTGGAGCCAATTCGAAAGCGGTGATTCTTTTGGGGCATGACAAAGATTTGCTTATTGAGGATATGGGTGGTTTCGAGGTCTGGAATGCTTAGTTCCATTACTTGTCCTTTGGTATTGGTCAAGGGCAAACCCATCATCCATGGATTATTCAAGCCAGAAATACCTTCGCAAAAGAGTACCTTTTCATACAGCTCTCCTTTCCATTCCCAGCCATCCTCAACCCGTTTCAAATCAGCATGCTCAAAATGCGCTTGAATGAGCAGACCCGATGCTTTCCATTGCTGGGCACAGGCATTTATATAGGCTGAAACATTGACATAACCCGCCTGTTGGATATTTAAAATTCCCTCAGGAGCATTCACGCCTGGTGCGGGTTCGTGGGTATCATCTTCTTTAACGAAGGGCTTTAAGCTCTCCAGTCGCTCTTCCATTTGTTTGCGTTCTTCGGCATTCGACATGAACTTTAGCAGCCCAGTTTCATGGAAAAAAGCTTGATTGAAATGGGACTCTTCTTGGGCGAAAAAAGTTCTGGCCGAAGCCACCGTTTCTTCCGCTAACCAAGCCTTTAAAAAGCGCCGCACTGCGATGGGATTCCACACCCCTGCCGCCACTCTGGATGCCGAAGGTGTTTGAGGTCCATCTATAATATGAAAGGATTTATTGGCTGCTTCAAGTTGACGAGCCAGCACGGTTCCGGCAATTCCTTGTCCAATGATTAAGAAATTACGCATCCCCTAATTCTAAGATTTTATCGTTTTCTATTACGGGCTGTTTAAAACCCATTTTGGCCACTTTGATCATGGCTTTAGCCACCGTTTCTGCCTGCACGCCTTTGTATTTTTTTAGTCCGCCGAATAATAAAGGACTGATTACCGTATTGAGCATTTTACCAATATCTTCTCCACGGCGACTTTCATTACGTTCTCCAAGAAGCAAGGCTGGACGAAAGAAATAGGTTTCACGCACTCCGCGATTACTTACTTCATGCTCCATCTGCCCTTTCATTTTGGTATAGAAATTCATGCTGTTTTCATTGGCTCCTAGCGCAGAAACGATAAATATTCCCCGACAACTGCCACGGGCGGCAAATTCTGCCAATTTCACAGGAATGCCGAAGTCGATATCTCGGTATTGCTCCAAATCAGGCGTTTTTGCACGCGTGGTACCTATCGAACAGAATACCTGGGCATTAGGTGTAAAATATTGTTCTACTCCCTCCCACCTATCAAAATCGAAGGTCACCACTTTTACCTTGTGGGTAGTTGCTTCCAGGGGCTTTCTCGAAAAAAGAATGACTTCTTTGTATTGTACATCCTCTACCAATTGGCGAATAAGCTGTTTGCCAATTAGCCCTGTGCCTCCAAAAACCAATGCTCTATCTGCTGACCAATTCATGCTCTATAATTTACACAAAAAAAGGCAAAACTCACAGATGTATCTTTGCCTTCCCAAATTTTGTTTGAATGAATATTGAAACACGCCAATGCGAAGATGGTTCTTCCACCTTATACCTTCCCGATATGGATGAAACCTATCATTCCATCCATGGCGCTATCACCGAGTCTCAGCATGTTTATATAGAAGCGGGTTTAGCTCAATTTCATTCAGGGGAAGTGACTATTTTGGAATTCGGATTTGGTACTGGATTAAACGCGCTTTTAAGTCTAAGGTTTGCCAATGAAACCGAATTGGTGCTCAAGTATTTCAGCGTGGAGAAATTTCCTCTTGGTCAAGAACAGCTAGCTAGCCTCAATTATGGCGCTCGTTTGGATATGCAAACGGAATGGACGCGCCTCCACCAAATTGCCTGGAATGAATGGCAAGAATGGGGGAAAAACCATCAACTTTATAAGTATGAAGGCGACTTTAGAGAAATCGACCTTCCAGAAAATTCCTGTGATCTTTTGTATTATGATGCCTTTGCTCCTTCTAAACAGCCGGAAGTATGGTCGATGGATTATCTTGCTATGGCCTATCGCTGCTTAAAGTCTGGGGGCATTTTAGTGACCTATTGTGCCAAGGGACAATTCCGTAGAGACATAGAATCACTTGGCTTCGCGGTAAGTCGCTTAGGTGGACCTCCGGGTAAGATGGAAATGATTCGTGCACAAAAAATTTAGTCTATTTATCAAATAATCAGGGTATTCCATAAATAATTTCCTTTATTTAGTGGTTTAATACCTATGCTATGAAAATTTTAAAAGTAATTCTGATTGTACTTGCCTCTTTGGTAGTAGTGTTAACTGTGGTTGTTGCCTTCATGCCTTCAGAGCGTACGATTGAACGCTCTATCTTAGTAGCAAGCCCAGCCAATAAACCATTCAAGATGGTGAATGAATTAACAAACTGGACCAAATGGTCGCCTTGGTATTTGATGGATACAAGTTCGGTAATGATCTTTAGCGAGCCAAGTGCTGGCGTTGGTGCTTGGTATACATGGGATAGTAAAAATTCTCAAGTTGGCACGGGAAAATTAACCATCAGCGAAAGTGCTGCCTCTGATTCCGTAATTGTGAACTTGGAAATGGGAGGATGGGACCCCTTTGTTGCGGGCTATTATTTTGAGACTGTAGGAGAAAACGAAACCAAGGTGACCCAAAAAATGCAATTGATTGCCCATGGTTTTTGGGGCAGATTGCAAATTTTCATCATGGATAATATGCTTGTGAAAATGTTCGATCAAGGATTGGCCCTCATTAAAACAAATGCAGAAAGCATGGCCGATGAGCCTGAAATGGCGGGTAATGTAGAAGGAATGACTATTGAAGAACTGCCCGGAGGTATGTATCTATCCTTGACAGATACCATTGACATTACCTCATTAAGCGACTTTCTTGCTCATGGATTTGGAGAAATCATGGTACAAGCAGGCATGCAAGAACTAGAAGTTACGGGGCCGGTATTTGCTATCTATCACCTTTGGGATCCTGAAAATGGCATTGCCGTTGTTGAATGCGGTGTTCCTGTAAACAAAGAAGCTAATTCTTCCGGTGACGTCGTTTATAAAACGTTAGAGCCACGTAAAGCACTTGTCGCCGACTTTTTTGGGCCGTATGCTAACTCAGAAAAAGCACATATGGCTATGATCAGCCATGCAGAGGCAAACGAAATGACCATTGCAGGCGCACCAACAGAAATCTATATGAACGATCCCACTGCTGTTGCCGATCCAATGCAAATCCATACACGCATTATTTATCCAGTTAACTAGGAAACATATACTTGAGTGGGAAAAGGGAGTATTAACCTCCCATTTTGGGTTTTAAGGCATTCTTGCGCGCCAAGTTTTTGAAGGCTTCCAAATAGCCTTCCATACTATCCATCACCTTCTTCACATCGGCATCATCTGCCTTTGGATAGAGTACTTTCATCCGTGTAATTGTTTGCTCCAGAACTTCCTGAGCGCGTTTATTATCGCCCTCTGTATAGGCATCCGACATCCCCTTCAATGCCCGATTCATCTCGGCGATGGCATAGAGTTTCTTTTGTTGAGCCTCTACGGCAAGCTTTAATTGTCCATTTCCATCTTGCCATTCGGGGGCAATGCTTTGCTCCACAATGATATCTGGTCCATCTAATTTCTCCTTATAGATGATGCGCACCTTAATAGGCTGTTTGGTAATTTCTGGATTGCTGCGTTTTAATTGAAAAAGCGCAAGGGCCACTTCATTGGCTCCATTATATAAATTAGGAATAGAATACTTCAGCGGATTCTTAGAACCTGGAAGTGGTGTTCTACCATAGAGGTGCTCACATTGAAGCGCCTCATTAAAATGAACTTCTAGGCGCACATCATACGCTACTGGCTGCATCTCATTTAACACTTGCTTTAAAAACACCTCCATAAAGGCAGCACTATCGGCTACATGATATAAGACACCACTTCCTTTCTCTGCCAAGAGCTTCATAAGAGAATAATTATAGTCTTCTCCTACTCCTACACTAGTACAGAGAATTTTGTTGTTATACGGTTTCTGCGCATCAAGCAGAACTTCCGGCTGATTGCTATCATAGCCATCACTTAATAAAATCACGCGGTTATTTTGCTTGGGCGAATACCGACTCATCACGGCTTCATACCCAGCCTTCATTGCCGCCAACATATCGGTGCCTCCACCAGCTTCAATCGCTTCAATGGCTTTAATCAGTTCTTGCTTTTTGTTCCCTAATTTTTGATGCGGGAATATCACTTGCATCGCATCATCAAAAGCAAAAACAGAAACATAGTCGTTGGGACTCAGTTTAGCCACCAAGGCTATCAGTGATTTTTTCAGCATTTCGATACGGTAATAGCCTGCCATGGAACCACTTCTATCCAGAATAAAAGAATAGTTACCGGGCATTTCTATGCCTTCTCCTTTGGCCGTATAGCCAATTTCCAAGAGTGCTTCCTTGCTTTGTGCATTGAACGTATTTCCCCATTTGAGAAATAAACCCACCTTGTTAGGAGCCAGTGGTGCTGGGTATTGTTCGCTTAAAAACTGCTCAAATTCGAGCAAGAACAACTCTTCTTTACTCGGGATAAAAAGCTCCGGATGCTCGCGCTTAGGATTCGGACGGTAGACCAATTCCATTCCGCCATTCACATAGCCAAAAACTTTACTCAGGTCTACCACATCCACATCCCTTTCAAAATTGAAGTGAATCATGTATTTCATGCCTATAGGAAGAAGGAACTTGACTTCGCCCGCCTCATTGGTATATCCTACATACACTTTCTTTCCATGAATCTCTTCGAGGTAAACTGTTTCATTGCTCCCGATTCCTTTGCCCGCTTTGTGGACGGTAATAGAATAGAGTGCCCGTCCAGAAGCTGCTTCTTCCTTTAGAATACGCTGCACGATGGTATCTCCATACGCTGTTTCGCTAATTTTCGGCTTATCATATTGAACCGTGGAAGTCAATACCATGCCTTCCCGATTCTTGACATCCACATAGGAGATATTCAAAACATCTTCCACATCTATATCATAGCTTGTGCCTAGGTCGAGCATAAAAGAGGCCATTCCTGAAACGTCGGTGGTAGCCATAAAGCCTGATTTGGTAGCTGGAATCAGCACACGAACCAGCACTCCTTTCTGAGTATAGCCGGTTCTACTTTTAACCTTTATTCGCACCATAGCCTTTCCCGCTGCGGGCGCTTCCTTACCCGTTAGGTGCTGCTCTTGCCAGGTGAAATTATACCTGTCGACGGTTTGCATCGCCTTACGATTAGCGAAGTCTGGATTATAGTTCAGCGCCATATTGCGCGTGCTTCTGCCCTGTTCAGGAACGTCAATTTCTCTATCCATATCAAAGTCATTCACGAAAAGTTTCCAAACTTGGCCATGATCCAGGGTAAACTGAACCTTACCCATAGCGTCTGCTTTCTTTTCCAAACGTTCGTTGCTGCTTGTTTCAATGAGGGATACAGTGGCCCCCGACAGCGCTTTTTGTTTGGAATCATGCACCGAAATATTTACGGTAACTGTGCCTTGTGCAAAAAGGAAATTGCTTAGTAGAAAGGGAATGAGAGAAACAATGCGTTTCATATGGCTATTCATTAAGAACCCAAAAATCAATGATATATTATTTACCTTTCGGCTTCAATCATTCATACACTGAGAAAGAAGATAGTAAATATGCCCCTTGTAGAATTTTATAAACCTCATAAATTATCACCAAAACGACTCGATCGTTATTTGGCTGGAGGATGGTTTCGCAGCAGCAATGGACTTTTTCGTAATCGCATACTTTGTTTGGATGGGCGCCTATGTTCAGTGGTTAATATTCGACTTCCCTTAAAGGATCATTCGTTTAAGAAGCCGCATAAACGTTTGCTAAATAAATGTGCTGACCTACGTGTAGAGATTGCTCCTTTAGCTATTTGTGCTCAAATGGAAGGCCTGTATTATCTCACCAGGCACCGATTTAAGGGCTTTGTATTTCCTGAGCTCAACTCGTTTTTATATGATTTTTTGGACCGTAAAATATTCCGAAGTTATCATGTTAAAGTCTATCATAATAACCTCCTTATCGCGGCATCCGTATTCGATGTGGGAGAGCGAAGCTGCATGAGTGTATTAGGACTCTACGATCCAGAATATAAACACCTAAGTCTGGGAATCCTGACCATGCTTCTTGAAATTCAGTGGGCCAAAGAACAAGGTCATACCCATTATTACCCGGGCTATGTATTGGATGAAACTTCCACCTTCGACTATAAAAAATCCCTCGGCACATATGAGTATTTGAGCGAAACGAAGCGTTGGATAAAGGACTATAATAAGGTTGTAAGTCAGTCGCCCGTGATTGAGCTTGATGCAAAAACCAGAGAACTTGCTCTTGCCTTGCATAGGACAAAAATCCCGCATCAGCAGCTTTTATATAAACTTTTTTCCTTGGGTTATGCGTATCCGCAGGGCACCTTTCTTCGTCATCCAATAATCTTTATCTTACCCGAATTGAGTGATAATCCGTTTAAGGTTTCCGTGGTTGCCTATGATTATGAAAGGAAGTGTTATCGAGTGAGTCACCCGCTGCCTGTACATGATGAGTTTTTGGCCCAAAATCAATCCGAGGAATACCAAGACCCTCATTTGTATTATGACATGATACTTCAAGACAGCCTCGAAGACGATATGCTCTTTACTAAGCCAGCAGATGCTTGTCAAGAAATTTTACGATTACTTAATAAAAAAAGTCACAGAAACCCTCTTGATCGCCTGTTTTTAGGGAAACCCTCTGCGGGATAAAAGACTCATTTACCCAATTTAAAAAATAAACAAATACCATGGAAAACAGTACCGAACTCATACATGCACTTAGCATCCGTTTAGCAGAACTTACTGCCAGGTATGGCCCCAAACTCTTGCTTGCCGTACTTACCCTCTTTATTGGATTATGGTTACTAAAACGGGTGAACAAATTGATTTTGAAGAGTTTTGAAAGGGCTAATATGGCCCCTTCATTGAGCAGCTTTCTGAGAAATTTACTCGTTAACCTACTCAAGGTGCTATTGGGACTTACCGTTCTATCGATGTTCGGTATTGAAATGACCTCCTTTATTGCCCTTCTCGGAGCCGCAGGTTTGGCCGTTGGTTTAGCCCTTTCTGGGACCCTCCAGAATTTTGCAGGTGGAGTGATAATTTTGCTCTTAAAACCCTTCAAGGTAGGCGATTTCATTGAAGCGAGCGACTATACGGGAACCGTAAAAGAGATTCAAATTTTCGTAACTATTCTGAATACGACAGACAATAAACGCATCATCCTTGCAAACGGGGCTTTGGCTAATTCCAACCTGACCAATTTCTCAGCAGAACCATTGCGCCGTGTTGACTGGTCGATAGGCATTGCTTATGGCGACAATTACGATGCAGCAAAAGCGCTAATCCAACGCTTTATTGACGAAGACGATAAAATTCTAAAAGACCCGGCACCTTTTATTGCGCTAGGTGCATTGGCGGACAGTTCTGTAAATATTACGGTACGTGCTTGGGTAGATGCTCCGAACTATTGGGATGTTTTCTTCAAAATGAATGAACGTGTTTATAAAGAATTCGGCGAGAATAATTTGAATATTCCGTTTCCTCAAATGGATGTTCATTTGCACAATTCGTAATTCTTGCGGAAGAATACTCCACAGAGCCTTCAGAGTTTCATGAAATCCTTATCTTGCATGTCGAAGCAGATCAAAGCACAACCTGAATGAAAAACATAATCGCCCTTATAGATTTCACCCATGTTTCTGATAATGTAATTAAGCAAGCGAGCATTCTTGGCAAGCAGCATGGATATCCAATCGTGCTTTGTCACTTCACTGAAAAAGAATCAGACCAAAGTGAATTCCAAATGAAATTGGATGAGATGGCGGCGAAAATATCAAAGGGTGGTATCAGCTGTGATACGCTGGTTGTTATTGGAAATATTTTTTTTTCTAGAATTTCTGAAGCAATCCTAAAAGCAGGCGGCAGCTTGGTCATTATTGGTACCCATGGAAGGGAAGGCATCATGCAAAACCTCTTTGGTTCCAATGTTTGGAAACTCATAAATGCCATTCCTTGCTCGGCATTGGTGGTGAATGAACATTCTAAAATAAATGAGAATGGCTTTGAAAAAGTATTGATGCCTCTAGGTCCGCATAGTGAATTTGCCCATAAGGCTGATTTAACCTCGTCATTACTGGCGCCAACTGGAATTATTGACTTATTTGCCATTGAAAAACCCGGTGTTCCCATTGGCGAGAAAATGTTGACTCTTGCAAGAACTAGTCAGGATTATTTTGACGAGAAAAAGGTAAAACATAGCTATGTGGAAATCGAATCGTCGCACTATTCCATTGGGTATTCAAGAGATACGGTTGATTATGCCAAGAACAACCGAGTAGATGTAATTTCCATTCTCACGCGTATATCAGAAGACAATGCCCACTTTGGTAGTCTCGACAAAGAGAATATGGTGTTGAATGAAGACGGCATTCCAATTTTGTGTGTCAAATAACCCTAGCCTTTCGAAACCAATCATGGGGAAATGTCTCCTATAGTTGAACCGATTGTATCAACAATTTATGGATAAAGAAAAACAAGAACACCTCGAATCATGGATGCGTGATTATAGCGATACCCTGTATTCCTGGGCTTCATATAAACTTCATGACCAAGACTTAGCCAAGGATTTGGTTCAAGACACCTTTATCTCTGCGCTGCAAGCTTGGGACCGTTTTGAAGGACGATCTAGCATAAAGACCTGGCTTACTTCTATTCTGAACAATAAAATTCGCGATCACTTTCGCAAAAATAAAAACCGCATGTTCTCGCTCGAAGACATGGCTGGTGAAAGACCAATAGACGATTTCTTTGATGAAAATGGTGGCTGGAAACCTGAACACCGTCCTAAACTCTGGGGAGAAGAAGAAGTGGCACTGTTGGACCAAACAGCTTTTCGCGAAGCGCTCTATGCCTGTCTCAATGGTTTGAGCGATCGTTTTAAGAATGTGATGGTTGGGAAGTTTCTAGAAAAAAAAGAAAGCACAGACCTTTGTCAGGAACTCGGAATAAGCGCTACCAACTTTTGGCAGATACTCCATCGGGCAAAAATGCAATTAAGAACTTGCCTAGAAAGTACTTGGTTTAAACACGCAGAATGAAAATTATCATCACTTTTATGCATTGGCTAATGCTTTCTTGCAAGCGCGCTACGCAGCTTATGGAAAAGAGCATGCATTTCGGTTTGAACCCGATTGAAAAGGTTCAACTGAGTATGCATAAAAAGGCATGCAAGTACTGCAAAGCCTATGAAAAACAAAACAAGATTATCGAATCAATCCTTCAAGAAGGTTTGGAAAATCATGTACATGCACCCTCACTAAGTGAAGACAATAAGAAAAACATGTTGGAAGAAATTGAATCACACACAAAATAAAAACAAGACATTTACTATTCTATATATGGGGGTATAGATAACAAACGAAAGGAGACATAGATATGAAGCAAGGAATGAAATTCGCAGGAGCGATCGTTATAGTAGCCCTCTTAGGGATGGCCTTTAAAGCAGCTGATAACACAGAAAAAAAAGACAAGCTCAACTATTTCAAAGGCACTTATGAGGAAGCACTTGCCTTTGCTAAAAAAGAAAATAAAGCCATTTTTCTTGATGCGTATACTAGCTGGTGTGGATGGTGCAAAGAGCTCGACAAGAAGACCTTCTCTGATGAAGACTTTTCCAGTTATATGAATGAGAACTATGTCAATGTAAAAATGGATATGGAAACTCCTGAAGGCGTAAAGATTGGTCAGAAATACAAAGTGAGTGGCTACCCTACCATTTTGGTTATCCATAAAAATGGCGATTTAGCGCACCGTATTGTTGGTTTTCTGCAGGCTCCTGCTATGATGAAAGAAGTGAAGCATGCGGAGAAGGAGTTGAAGCGTATTGATGCGCGAGACTGATTGAGTTGTAGACTATAGATTGCCCTAGAAATGTTGAGTTATCGAGGTTTCGAGACTGCCAGACTGCCAGACAGTGAGACTGCTAGACTGCCAGACAGAAAGACAGAAAGAGAAGGAGACAAGGAGACAGTTCCGCCTTCGCTTGAAAAAAGCTATGGCGGACGGGGACAGACGGAAATTAAGATAAAGCACAAATCCTGCTAATTGGCGGGATTTGTTTTTTGTACTTTTTGGTAAAGTGTTCCTTCGGCGTGAGTAATTCGGAGGATATAGGTGGCTGGGGCCAAATTGCTCAAATCTAATTGCAATTCATTTTGTTCATTTGGTGCGGGAATAATAGCCACTCTTTTGCCTTGCATAGAGAAGACTTCCACCTGTTTTAAGGCTACTTCCGACTTGATATAAAGCAGTTCTGCAAAAGGGTTAGGGTACACAATGATCTGCACTTCATTTGGCCTATTCAATGCGTTTGCCAAAGAATCCAAAACATGGATATAGTTAATCTTGCTTTCACTATTTGCGCATACGCTATCGCGCACGGCAAGTCGCACGGTGAACCATCCCGAATCTTGGTAGGTATGCGTACAAGAAATTGAATCGGTCGTATAAGTACTATCGCCAAAACTCCAAACGAGTTGCGGATTTTTTGCGACCAATGTGGCATAGAACCTTACAGTAAATGGATCGTAACCTATGACTGTATCAGCGTAGAAATCAACCTGTGGCTGAGCCAATACGTCAATATCAAATCTTTTATTTGCTTTACATCCTGGGTGCCCTACCTCATACCAAAAGTCATGAATTCCGGTGTTCAACGCGGATGGATTAAATGTGTCAACGGCAAAAACTCCGTAGAGTAAAAAAGCGCCACCTCGAGGACTCACCATCGTATCCAATAAAAAGGCCGAATCATTCTGACAATATACATCAGCCAGCCTACTTTGAATCTGTGGAACGGAATAAAAATGAATAGAATCTGAGGCAAGTGCTTCGCATCCTTCATCATCCGTAACTATCAATTCCAATAAGCTACTTCCTTCATTCGTGTCAATGATAATGAGTTGAGTTGCGGATTGTAAAGTCGTGCCATTCCGTTTCCAATTGTATTGATACGATGCATATCCATTATAGGCGAGAGAATTAAAGGATAGTGTATCCCTTCCGCAATCCGTCTGGCTTCCTAGTATTCGTGCTTCCAATTTCTTGGTTTGAATGGAAACTGAATCTAAAATTTCACATCCCATTGCATCCATCGCTTGGTAGGTCCACTCTTGAGTTCCCGATGCAGGTGCTGTTACTTGCAGCAGCGCATTTGTATCAGTATTCATAAGGTAATTCCATGAATAGGATACATGACCAACTGAAGCCGAGTCATTGGATGGAAGGTTCAATGTATCGCCATAACACAGGTGGTAATCAATAAAATGAGGATGAGCAAATTTGCTCGCATAGATATTCTTGGAAGCCGAAGCCGTACAGCCATTCCTATCCGTTCCTACTAAAAGAATTTGATACCAAGCTTTTCCAAAATCCTTATTGACGAGCGTGAATAAACTGTCTGTGCTCGTTTGCTGATTCACTTTCCACGTATAATTTACAGGATGCGCTGCCAGTCTGGGATTTGGTGCTTGGATTTCCGTTTCATTGATACATAGTACTGAATCTCCAATAATATCTATCGTGAAATTGGTCGTTAGAAATTGAAAACTATCGGCAGTCATGCACCCATTCGCGTCTTGGATACCAAGTCTCATATCGTAGGAATTACCCGGCACTGGAACAAAATAGAATTGTGAATCTGTATAGGCTTGTGTTCCAATATTCCAGTTAAAATTCAATGGATAGGTCGCCCCCACAACTTTTGATTTTACCCAAAGACTATCACCTCCACAAACTAAAGGATAGGCATCAATCCGTGTGCTGAGCGGACTCGTATACACTTGCACGGTATCCTTGCTTATACATCCATAAACATCCATAATTTCAAGTCGCACTTGATCCACTATTCCGGTAATCGAGGAATGAAAAACAAGGCTATCCACAACGCTTTGCACCGCACCGTGCCAATACCAATCATAGCTTGAAGGCGTTAAATCAGTCAAAGAGTCGATATGGAGGGATTCCGAGACATTATTGCAAATAAATAAACTGTCTTGCGCATGGATAAAAGGAAGTCGATGATGAAGTATCATGGTATCTCTACTGATACAGCCTTGGCTATCTATTGCTATGATACTTAATTCCTTATCCATCGTTTTGCCATAAAAAGCAATCGTATCAGAATCAAAGGACGAGTTCAGCGTATCATAATACCAGTTCGCTTGATAGGGGCTAATTCCATTGCCTGAAAATGCGTAAACATTGGTATCATTCGGACAAAACACCGAATCGCCATAAATATTCACGTTCATATATTCGTCTACCAGCAAGTAAAAGGAATCCCGTTGAACACAGAGGTCATTGCTCTCGCCCTCTAAAACCACATAGCCACTCGAACCAGCATTGAAGCTGAAATTAATTCCTTGTCCTAAACCAAGCCAATCTACCCGATTAAATGAATAGAGTGAAGTACTCGCTTTTGGTTGGCATTGAATTGGTGCACCGGTGCAGGCTGCTGTATCCTCTCCTGCATATAAAGTAAAGGGCGCTGTTTTAAAAATATAGACTGTATCGTTAAAGATACATCCTAGAGAGTCAATTACCTGATGCGCCAACTTATGATTTGCGCTAGGATAATAACACGTATCCAAGGATTGGGAGAGGTTTCCGTTCCAGTAAAAGCTCAGCGGTTGAATGCCATAATTCGAATCCAATACCGATTTAACATTTAGGTTAATCAGATTTCCTGTGCAGTAATGCATATTGCCTATATCAGTAAGCTTTGGCCTATTATTTATTCTGAATCGGATGGTATCTTGAAAGGAACAGGAACCCGTGTCTTTTAGAATACTCAAATGATAAGGTTTGACGCCTTGAACCGTGTCACTAGGGGAACTTAATTCACTAGTTGAATCAATAGTATCCCAATACCAATGAGCAATTCTTGAAGAATCAGCTAGGGTGATTATTGCTGTATCAGTATCACAAGATTCGATGATTGTGCTCGCAAACGTCGGCCGATTCTTGTTGGTATTGTTCGTAAAGAAGGAATCGGAAAAGGTATAGCCGCAATTGCCCAAATTATTTAAGCGAAGGGAATAATTCACTAGCATCCGAAAGTTTTTCAAAAATTCAATAATCAGCCGCAAGCCCTTGTAAACAGGCGTCTTTTTTAGTTTTTAGCAGAAAATAAGTCTTTACCAACATCAAAATCCATTTTAACTTGTGTC